>Ga0315914_1003597_pt1 | contig 23505 bp, 13 predicted proteins | sample MpolenodulesMG_FD_203920 | JGI IMG/M metagenome (GOLD analysis project Ga0315914, IMG submission 203920) | Medicago polymorpha root nodule microbial communities from Los Angeles, California, United States - elongated nodules | ecosystem: Host-associated > Plants > Roots > Nodule | place: USA... | reverse complement strand
TAATTGTTCAAATTGATCCTCTAATATAAATGTATATTAGAGGGTCATTTTTCAGACATAATATATATTAGAGGATCAATTTGAACAAATAACCCGTTAAAATAAGAGAGATGATCCCGTCAATAATGTGCTAAATAAAATTAGGAGGTAAATGTCTTTTTCGAGACCTATTTGCGTTTGAGAATTTTCAGATTTTGCCCAATTTTTTTTTGCAAGTGTGTTAATGAGTTTTTGAGTTGAGTCTAATACGTAAAAATGATCGGTCTAGTCCGAACGACTTCCTGGGTTGCCAGGCGGTGAAACCGCCGCCCGGGGATCATGAACATACACTTTCTTTGTCACTACCCCACTTTTAAGAGTCAACAATACACATATTAGGATGTGTATTACGTTGTCGTTCCTTTATTTGTTTTCTAACTTGATTCTCCTTCAAATGTGTACCATCTCTTGTACCGAAAATCGCACAAGATCTATTTTAGTAATGGCACTTAATAATATTACTTCTTCAGGGATGTCTTCAACTTGAGGCCTATGCGTATTGAAAATACTTATTTTTACGACATCAATAAGTTATTTTTAACTAAAATAAAGATATTTATTCAGTAGAATACATTGAGAACAAATTAAAAATTGTTAAAAAAAAAATCTACGAACAAACTCACAATAACACTAAGGTTAATAAATCCTTCAAATGTGTACTGCTGTAGATGCTCCTCTTCTTGATTTGTTCAGGGTCCCCCATCACCATAGGTTGATAAAAGAGGTTGTATCGGTTGGTTGGAAGGCGCCTACGGCACCTTGGGTGAAGGTAAACACGGATGGGTCTATTTGTGATACTCATGGTGCTTGTGGAGGTTTGTTTCGAGATCACTTAGGTACGTTCCTGGGAGCATTTACATGTAACATGGGTAGTTGTTCTGTTTTCAAGGCAGAGGTGTTTTAATTGGTTACATTCTAGCTTTGGAATTTGCGGCCCAGCATGGTTGGTCTAACATTTGGTTGGAAAATGACTCTTCTAGTGCGCTTCAGGTTTTTCATAACGTGTCGCTAGCTCCTATTCTTCTTCGTAACCGGTGGCATAATGCTTGCTCTCTCCATATTCAGGTTATTTCTTCTCATATCTTAAGGGAAGGTAACAGGTGTACTGACGGTTTAGCGACCATGGGTCACTCGGTTGTTGGGGAAGTGTGGTTGTCAGTGTTGCCATCTCATTTGCAGCAGGATTTTTATGCGGACCGGTGTGGCTTACCTCGGTTTAAATTTCCGTAGGCAGATGTTATTTTATTGTTTCTTCTTCTTGTATTTGTTTTGTTGGTTTTTGTATTTTCCCCCTTTTTTTTTAATAAAATTTGAGTTTGGCGGCATAGGATGAGAGTTCATTGGGGTGCCAACCTAGTTGGGATGTCGTTGCTTCTCCTTGATGCCTGTCCTTTCTCCTGGTTTACCGGAAAAAAAAAATACAACGAATCAAAATAATGTTGCACCCAGCGGATTAATTATTTTTAAACCCTACCATGCTTGCCAAACCAATTTATATTTTCGATGAACTATGTCCATTGATGTATATTCACATTATGAAATTGGTATGAACATTTTCCTACCGTCCTTCCGAACCTTTCGATGAAGTTAGTAGCTGATTCATCCTCTTGTTTCAAATTCATTACATCGGTTGTTGTAACCTTAGGTTGATGCCAGTAGAACCTATCATTGAAACATATTTCCCTGTATGCCCAAGTTTGTAACGAGTTTGGTGGGAGAGAGGAATATCACGTAAAAGTTGTTTATGTCAATTAGAGGGAACAACTGTAATTTGTGAAATTCATTCTGATTTCCCTCACTTCATGCACAGTGAACCTTCCAATAAGTTCTATGGTTGATTTTCCATCTTCCTAGGAAAAGGTATAACACTCAAGAGTAAAGAGTCTTAGAACCTCTAGGCAAAGGCACCAGTGTGTTAACCTCAAAAATGCATAGGCCTGTATATATTAGTATATTATATGACCAAAAATAAAAATGTGTATATATTACATGATCAAAAGTTTACTTAACCTAAAAAACTAAAATATTGTACATAATTTTTATTATTTGTGCGTACGTAGAAAAAGCCTGTATATATTAGTAAAAAAAAAGGCCTGTATATATTGTGCTATTGTAGATTTTATTGTAGGCACAAGCTAGACAATCGATTCTTGGATAACTTTCTTGATGATAGGTCTTGCTTTACACATTGCTTCTAGTGGATTGAGCTTTTGCGTGACGACCCCTATTTTATTTTCTGTCATATCTACTTCTTCATCATTTAATCTTTTCCATTCAAAACACTGAATCAATAATCCCAAACTCAATGCCATTGTACGATGTGCTAAACCTATTCCAGGGCAACCCCTCCTTCCAAAACCAAATGCAATTAACTTGTTTGCTTCCCCTTCTTTTTCAAATCTCTCTGGCTTAAAACATGAACCATCACTCCATGTTTCAGGATCTCGTTGAATGGCCCATGCATTAATCAAAACTATCGTGTCGCGTGGAATAGTAAATCCTTCGATATTGCACTCATTTGAAGAAAAACGAGGCAATAATAATGGAGCTGGAGAGTACAATCGAAGTGTCTCGTAAATAATGTTTTGAATGTAAGGAAGATTTGGAATGTCCGACTCTTCTACCAAACGATCATACCCTATTTGTGTGTTCAATTCATCCTTTGCTTTCTTCAATATTTCTGGGTGATTAAGTAAAGCAGCAATCGCCCATTCTAGAGTCATGGCTGTTGTGTCAGTTCCAGCTAGGAACATACCCTACAACTCAATTGAAATAAGATGTTTATTTTATTCAACAAATGCAGAAAACAAAAAAAATTATAAAAAAGTGAAAATAGTAGTTTTCAATAAAATATATTTATCACAACAAACCCCTTAATTTTGCTCGTGGTCGGGTAGTAAATTCCGATCAACTGTTTTGTGAGTAAAATTCAATTGGATCGTAATTTCAAATCGGTTTTTTCTAGTTAAGTAAGCAATTTTGAGGTGTTTATTGAACAACCATCTAATAAAAAAATAACGACCCAAAAAGAAGGATCTACATATTAAATTGAATCTTATACATCTCGAGTAAATTCTCATAACATTGTCTCATTTTTTACCCTTTATCTTTTCTAAAATATATATATGTATATATTTGTGTGTATGCGGAGTATTCAAAAAGGAAATATTAGGAAATATTTTAAAAAAAGGAAATGCTAAATAAAATATTTTAATAAAAGGAAATGCTAATCTGTGCCGCACAAGATACTCTTAAGGCACAAGATATGGATCTTACAATAGAAATAAACAATAAATATTGTATTGAAAACATAAGTTTTTAAATTTTTAAGATTATGAATACACAATTTTCAAGGTTGAATTTCTTTATTTACTACCTCCGTCCCTAATTATAAGACTCTTTTGAGATTTTTTTTCCCCATTTTTATAAGACCCCTTTGCTATTTCCAACTACATTAATTATTTCTTTACATACATGTCTCTATTTATTATACATCTTTTTTTTCAATCAGCAATAAATAACATATGGAAAACATAAACTAACTCTCTCTCTTAAGGATAAAATTGTAAAAACAATAGTAATTACAAACAACTTTAATACAAATATCCATTTTTTAAATTCCAGTGATTTTATAGGACCCTTTAAAAGAATACAATTCTCGTGGGTATGTATAGAGTATAGATATTTACGTCTTCATGTTTTGAGTATGCTGACTTCATCATACTAAAGGTGCTTGATGTAATAGTAACAAATTACGGTGATTAACTCAGATTTACTTTTCGCCAGTAATTAAACGCATTAATCCATCTCAGTGTTCTATACAAGATTCGTTAGCTCACACTGCAACTTAACTATTTTTTTTGATGAAGAATAATCTTCATTATTAAAATCAATAACTTCATCAAAGTGGAAGCTAAATTCAAATAATAGATCAGTATGTTTCTTGTTTTTTTTTTTAAAGAAACACTAAAAAATTGAATACGTAATTGAGTTGTTACCTGAATAAGCCCTTTGATAATCTCATCAGAATAATAATCAGGTTGAGATTTCTGCAGAGTCAAAAGATGTTGTAACATGTTATTACCACCATGCTTCCCACTTCTAATCTCATCAACAATTCCTTGCAAAAACGAATCACCTCTCTTCCCAATATCCTTCATCCTCTTAACCAAACCATCAAAATCAAACAACCTAAGTAAAGGCACAAAATCTCCCATATTACTCGCCCCAAACAACGGCATCATCTCATTTATCATCTCTTTAAACTTCTTCCCTTCCTCAGCATCACCAGCAACCATTTTTGTCATAATCTCAAACGTCATATCGGTTAGCCTCGTCCTCAACTCAACACGAGTGAACCTCTCACTCGTGTCTTTAGCCAGTTTTGTTACAAGTTTCAACGTCTCACTCCTTCGCGAGTCAACGAAGGAGTTGAGACGTTGTGTTGAGAGGATATCAAGGGTGATGATGCGACGTAGGTTACGCCAGTGGTCGCCATAAGGGGCGGAGTCTAAGCTTGTGTAATTGTAGAAGAGATATTTTCCGGTGAGGAAGCGAGGTCGGTTCGATAAATCCACGTCATGTTTAGTTAAACATTGTTGTAGTAGGGTTTGGGAGGAGATAACAACAACACGACATGAACCGAACCATAGGGTGAATATTTTACCGTATTTTTGTGAAAGGTTATGAAGGGAACGGTGGAGTGGGAGGTTTATGTTGTGGAGGTTTCCTATTATGGGAAAAGATATTGATGGACCTGGTGGAAGGTTTTTGAACTTTCTTCTTTGGAGTAAAAGTTTCAAGGTTACAATGAAACTAAGGGAAAGGAGTGAGTAATATAACAATGGTGTCATTACTAACATTGTATTATATTGGTTATTGTGTTTTCAGCTGAGTTTAGAGATGCATGGTTTTATAGTTGAGTTGAGTGATACTCTAGTGAAAACTGAACGAAATTTGAAACATGTGGAGAGATATTAGAGGTTGCCAATTTATTAACAAAAGGACATTGAATAATGATGAAAAGAGAAAAATATAAGTTATTTTTTTGACAACGGAAAAGTAGTTTTTTTGTTTACGTTATGTCTTAGTTTATTTTTGGAGATAAGGAAATGTCTTAGTTTTTTTTCAAGAAGAAGAAGGAAATGTCTTAGTTGATGATGCAAGATAAAGAAAAAAAACAAATTTATTTTGTTGGGTCTTATATTGTATTTCAACATCAATGCTCATCTGATCAAAGAGCTGAAGCTATAAAAAACGTGAAAAATGATTCTGATTAATTGTGGGTTCATCATATAAAGTCTTGTCTCTTCCCTTGCTTTTTTTCCTCATTCTGATTAAATGTTCTTTAATAGAAGCTTTTCTTTTGTCTTCAAGACCTCATTTTCAAATGGGAAATGGTATATACTGCGAGAAAAAGGAAAGCGAATTTTTTATGAGTGCTTTACGTTCAACTATAACCTCCATGCATACCACAAAAGCACCGTGTATTACGCAAAAGGAGAATTTTGATTAGGCAATTCCTGTTCCGTGAAAAAACTAAGTGTTTTTGGGTAAAAATTGACCCCTCAAACTTTATTAGATCACAAATTGGTACATCATGGCATGCGCCTAACCCATCTCTCGAGGGTTTGATGCCTAATGATTGCATGTGACCATTTTACCCCCAAGTCCTCTATTGTTGGCTTTGCTTAAATGATTCTGGTCAGTGCAGAGCCAGGAAATTTATGGAGTCCGGGCAAAAAATTTATCGCAAATTCACATGTGACATAATATATAAACAGTTATAAATCAAAATAAAAGAGGTTCTTCATTTTGTCAACAAAAGTACAATTTAAAATAGGGTTATTAATTGAAATTGACCATGTAATATACGCAAAGTCCAAAAAGCAACAAGAGATTGAATTTTTTCATGATTTCTTAGAGGCGAGTTAAGAACGTTAAAATATGGCCTTACACAGAAAAAAATTATAAATTTTCGACAAACGGCAAATTAATTATGAATTTTTAAAGTGTCAAAAACTCAAAAAATAAAACAACGGAAATCTTGACCTATAAATCAAATTCTGACCTCATTATTTGTAGAGACATCTATAAAAATACATAAAAAGGATATGTAAAGTTTCATAGCATTTCGAAGTCGTTTAAATTTATTTTGATTTTTCAATCAAAACGTGCAAAATTGAAATTTTGTTCCGTGTAAGCGTATACTCACAAGTCAAATTTAGTTCCCTAATTTTGTAGGCATGACTAGAAAATGATAAGAACATTCGCAATGAAATTTTGTAGTTTTTAAACGAGATACTAATTATAAATTGTTTAAGAAATTCATAATTACGAGGGAATAAAAATTCATAATTAATTTATCCCTAGTCGAAGAAATTTAATTTTTTGTGTAAAGCTATATTTTAACGTGCTAAACATGTATGAAAAAAATAGTGAAAAAATTAAACATGTTGGTCACATTTTTAGACTACGCGTATATTATAGGGTGGTAAAAAATAAGAAGAAATTTAAATTTAAATGCTAGAATATATGTTTTGTATTTTACAGAGTCATTTTTCAGACATAATGTATATTACAGGGTCAATTTGAACAATTAACCCGTTAAAATAAGAGAGATGAACCCGTCAATAGTGTGCTAAATAAAATTAGGACGTAAATGTCTTTTCCGAGCCTATTTGCGTGTGAGAATTTTCAGATTTTGCCCAAATTTTTCCTTTTGTAAATGTGTTAATGGGCTTTTAGGTTAGGTCTAATGTGCAAAAATTATCGATCGAGCCCAGGTGACCGCCCAGGGTCGCTGGGCAATGAAACCGCCCCTGATTCGGGTCATTGTTTGATTTAGAGCCTCCCAAGCTTTCTTCCCTTGAATTGCTCAATAACATTTCACTTATTCAATGAATAGATATAATGAAAAAAAATACAAAATAATTTATTAGGTTTTTTTTTTTTATAAATAATTTATTAGGTTTGAAATTTACAAATTTTACAATATTCGCCACTAAATTTAAAGTTTATATATTAAATTTTTATGTGTATTAAATTGCTCAATAACCACTATTATTTTATATTAAAGACTGTCCAAAATCCTACCAAATTATTATAATATTTGTTCATAAGGATATCCACAATGATCCATGGCTTGTGATTTTTTTTTGGGTTAATAGGTCTTTACCCTCCTGTAATATAGGTCATTTTCGGTTTTCTCCCTTGTAAAATTTTTGTTTTGATTTACCTCCCTGTAAAATATTTTTGTTTTGATTTAACCCCCCAATAGCCAAACAAAAACCTATTTTATTTTATTTTTCCAAGAAATTTTTGTTTTTGTTTGGCCTATTAAATCAAAACAAAAATATTTTACAGGGGGTAAATCAAAACAAAAATTTTACAGGGGGGAAAACCAGAAATGACATATATTACAGGGGGGTAAAGGTCTATTAACCCTTTTTTTTCTTAAGATGCTAAATTAGTCCACTTAAATTAGCACAGAGATAATTGATCCTGAGAACTCAAAGAGGAGCACACTTCCATATTCTAAGTCAATACCAACAGGCCAACCCAAACGAATTTGACTTGCGCATTTATAAGAAACATGTACATTATTATTTTGTCAAATTGGCATGCAATTCAAGCGTATTTTATATATAAAAGTTCTTAATTCTGTTAAACACATTTTGGAGCTAGAAAAGTTATTACAAGTTTCCTAACTTTTTTTTTCCTTTTTTGAAAAAAAAAATGATCTTACGCATCTTAAATACACAAAATCTTAAGTCTCTTAAAAAAAATTTGGAGGCAAAAAAATGTTGCAAATTTCCTAATTTTTTTGCGTTTTTTTAAATGATATGATATCTTATATATAAAATCTTATCTTATATACAAAAATTCTTAAATCTCTTAAGCAACATTTTGGAGCCCAAAAAGATGTTCTAAATTTCTTAATTTTTTGTCTTTCTTTTAATTATCCGATTATTATATATAAAGGTTTTTAAGTCTCTTAAATAACTTTTTGGAGCCTTTGTAAAAAAAAAAAACTTTTTAGGAGGCAAAAAAGATTTTGCAAATTTCTTAACTTTTTGCTTTTTATAGATGATCTGATATCTTATATTTGGTTGTTTATATTAATATATATTTTTTGTCTTGTTACAATATTTTGGAACAACAAGGAGAGAGATTAAATATTTCCTTTAAAAATTATTTTTAATGTCAAGTTTCCTTTTAACAATCTATCTAATATGAAAATGAGAGTTTAGCTTCTTCGGGAAAAAAAAATGAAAATGAGAAATCAAAATTCCTTAAGGTTTTTGATTCTCTATCTTTTGAAAACAATAACACATGTTAAATAACCACTTTTATTTTATATAAAAACTCTCCAAAATCCTACCAAATTATTATAATATTTGTTCACGAGAACATTATTATTTTGTCAAAGTATCGTGCAATTCAAGCATATTACCAAAAGTTTAATATGGGAGTTTAGATTTCTATATCTCAATTTGTCAAATTATCGAAACTAGCACTATCTTTAAATTTATTTTATTTTTGGAAAAAAAATAGAGCACAAAGACATCTTATGATAAGTTAAGACATCTCTAGTGTGTTGACATAATTCATGGATACCTGCTTAAGCCCGTTTAGATTTTGATAAGGAAAACTCAAATTCATTGGGTTTGGGGTTTTTCTATTATCAAAAGACGGAGGTGGATCAGTAATGAGAACAGTGACATCCACTCTGAACTTGTCTTTTAAAACCGCCCTACTTGTATTAAATTACATTTTTACCTCTTTTAAGTTAGAATGTCCTAAACAAACTCTTAAATTACATTAATATGTTGATCGTAAGTTCTTACTCAATTGTTAAAAATGTCAAAATTGTTAAATCGGACGTCGTGATTAGGGTTTGAATCCTGACTCCTCCACTTAAGTGTATGTGTAAGTTTCCAATGACACTTACCATTTCATCTATCAACAAAAAATAATATTAATATGTTTATTTTTTATTTTTATAAGTGGGCTTTAAACAAATTGTTTGCTAATTTTGTTTGTTTAAAAATCAAATTATTGAAACGGCATAATTATTCAATTTTTTTAATGAAAAAGTACTAAATTGCGTTCAAAATTCATGCGGAAATGGAGCGGGTGGCAATACCTATACCCCGTCGGGTATGGGTCTGGGTACTATTTTTGATCTCACCGAAGATCGGGTTCAGAGAGGAGATAGACAAAAATTGTTTCCGTCCTGACATGTTGTCATGTCTAATTCCAGTTGTGTTGGTACTCTTGACTGTCACTTATCATTTACAATACTTTAGAAATATTATTAAAATAGGTGGATTCTATGGTGAGGGTCCAATTATGTCCCTTACCGATGGACCACTAATTTTAACCCTCAGATTAAATCAGTCTACGTGATCTAATTATTTATCACCACATCAGATCTAATTTCTTTCTTTCACCCTTTAACTGATCTCAATCTATAACTGTACTCTCTCTCTCTAGCTGTTCTTTCTCTCTCTCCATCACATTTTAATTCCCCAACTTATTCTCTCTTCTTCTTAACATTCGATAAATTAAAAACTCAATACTGAACCAGGAATCTAGGATGCAGGCTTAAATAACAAGAGATATATGTTTGTGCTTAAAGCTTGATTTAATTTGTAATTTGATAAAAAACAATATTCAAAGAATTTTCATATAACTTCGATTGAATGAGAATTTATTCAAAAAGATTCATATTTTAATTTGTTTAAATTTTATTTACATTTAAAAAAGACATAATTGAATGAAAAATTATTTATTTTAAATGTGTTAAAAGCTTGACTCAAATTTGATTTTCTAGAGCGGTTGTGGAAGAATATAAAGCCTAGTTTGATTTGTAGAAGTGGTTTGATTTTCCAGAACAACCCTCGATGTAAAGTTATGAAGGCTGAGGAGAGAGTATAGACAGAGAAAGGGTAAGAGAGGGTAGAGTGAGAGGGAAAAAAGAAGTGTGATATGGTGTGTAAAGTATACAATAAAATACAAGAGCTAAGACTAATCTGATGGCTCCGAATGTTTTTTATTATGGTCCACCGGTGAGGGACTTGTTAGATCCCTCACCTTAGAATCCACCATTAAAATAAAGAGAAAATTACAAAAGCATTAGCAGCAATATCTTGAAACAACAATAATCATCCTTGTGTCATCCTTAATGTTGATGGAAGTTGTCTTGGATCTCCTAAGAGTTGGTTATGGAGGAATTTTACGAAATGATGCAGGATTTTCATGTCAGACTTTTCTGGGTACTTTCAAAATTCATCTGATATCTTGTATGCTGAGCTTTATGCCATCTATAAGGGTCTCTTGTTGGCCAAAAAAATGGGTATTACTGATTTTATTTGCTACTCTGATTCTTTACATTGTATCAACATCCTCAATGGTCCCCCAATGAGGTTTCATGCTTATACTGTTTTAATTCAAGATTTAAAAGAGTTATTGGAGCAGGGGAAATGTTTTGGTTAGTCACACCCTTAGGGAAGGAAATTAATGTGCAGATTTTTTTGCTAAACTTGGTGCTTCTTCTGATGTTAAGTTTCTTCGGCATGAGTCTCTTCCGATGAACCTTAAGATTTTTCTCTAAAGTGATGCGACTGGAATTTTCGATTTGAGAGAGTAGCTCTCTTTTTGTTCGGTTTTTCTTGTTTTGTTTTAGCATTGCACACAAAAAAAAAAATCTTGAAAATTCATATGATTAAACAAAAATATAAGTCCAAAAGATGTTATCCAAGAATTCAAAATACCACCCTGTATACGGTATATCTGTATTTACGTCATGCAGCGGAGAAAAATCTATTTTCAAGATGATAATATTAAGAATTTGCAGCAAATACCGATAAGCCAATGTAACAACATTAATTTTTTATTCAAGTTGACCTAAAGAGTAAAAAAAGATGTAAATCTGATTATTTGTGTTTTCTTCTTCTATGAATACATTCTGAAGTTTGGGATTTAATTATATATTAAAGATTAATTACACATGAATATTGAATAGAAGGTTAGTAAACAACAACTGTATCATTAGACATTTTTTAATAGTAAAATCGACTTTTATAAGCAAAGATTCATAGACTTAAAAGATGTGACATTGTTATGTATAACTATTTAAACTCTGCGTAAAAGGTGAACTTCGGAAAATCATATTTGGAAGTAGTCCCCGAAAGCTGTTTGAATTCGCTGGGATTTTAACTCATATCGTCATGCGATATGCCTATTGAAAAATATGCATTGAATTCGCAGGGATTCTGTCACATTATCGTCATGCTAAGAAAATTGAATAGAAGACTAAATGATGTTGAGAAAAATAAAAGAAAATAATAATATAACGTGAAAATTATGAAGGGGAGAAAAAACACACGATTATTTAATAACGTGAAAAACCTCACTACTTCTTTATTTATATTTAGAAGGGTTAATAGGTCTTTACCCCTGTAATATAGGTAATTTTGGTTTTCCTCCCTGTAAAATATTTTTTTTGATTTACCCCTGTAAAATATTTTTGTTTTGATTTACCCCCTAATAGGCCAAACAAAAACGAAAAATTCTTGAAAAATAAAATAAAATTGGTTTTTGTTTGGCCTATTAGGGGGATAAATTAAAACAAAAATATTTTACAGGGGGTAAATAAAAAAAAATATTTTACAGGGGGGAAAACCAAAAATGACCTATATTACAGGGGGTAAAGATCTATTAACCCTATTTAAAATAATGCTAAACATAACGAATTTTTTTATCCCGAGCGATAATGAATGATGTACCACCTCACGTTTTCTCCTATCCAAGGCTTCGTTTATGCTTTTGAAACTACATATAATTGGATTAAACTAACAATATACTCTCACATGCTTGGGCTGAGCTAACAACAGTGGTTTATTACACGACTAGTAACAATATGAAGAGAAGTGATAGTAGCGGTGACTTTGTCTTTTTTGAGACAGATGTGGTCTCTTTTTTTCCCTTTTCTATTTATTATTAGTGCATGAAAGAAAGAAAGAAACATAACCTATCTGAAAAAGAAAAAGAAAGTAATGAAAGATAGCACAAAGTAGCATTCGTGAAATTCTCAGGAGAAAATCTCTAGCGAGATATAGCGATGCCCTTATATTTACTAGCATTGAGACGAGCATTTGTCTCCTAAAACTTTTTATTGTGCTAATGAATATAAATTATAAATAATATTTTTAATGAAATTTTTATTTTGATTAAAAGTATTTATAGATATAGAGATTTTATACTTTCATATTGTAAAAAAGTATATTTTTTCACAAGAGTAACAAACTATACTGTCTATACATATTTTCCTCTCCAAAAAAAAATTTACTATATTTTTCAGTGATACCAACAATATAGCAAATATAAATTCTTATCTTTTTAAATGACGTCAACAATATAACATTCTTATACGCAAATTTGCTTAAGATTATAATTATAAGTGAAAAAGTCACCCTAAATCATATATTTTCTTTATATAATAATATATATAAGCAATGAGAGACCTTTTCAACGTGTATACTTTCAACCAACACCAACAATCTCTACCTTAATTGAAGCAGCTTTGATGCACATATCACTATTCCATATGGTTGAAGCAGCTTTTTAAGGAGCACCCCACCATAAATACTAATTTTGAAAATGTAGCTAGAAGCGAGGGAGGAGGAGATTGTTGAAAGCAAAATATTTTATTGATGTTTTAAAGATAACAACATATTTACATTTATTTTCTTTTTTTTTGAGAGGTTTGTCTACATTTATTTTCTTGTTATCCACTAATGTATTTTGTGAGAATGTTTCAAGAGAATGTTCATGATAACTTTATGAGTTCACAAAACAAAGCATCTTCATCAAAACAACTATCAAAGCAAATGACAAATGTGAACTTTTGAGCAATTTCAAAGATATGCATAATTAAGATCAAGAATAAATATTATTCTCTTTGTCTCACCGATAGAAGGAACAAATAATCATAAAGCTCAAGACTCCTTAAAAGGCATTAAAAGGCAAAACAATCAAGATTTTATTTGCACATGGCCCCTGGAACCTACAAAGGAATGAAATCAACAAAAAACCTCATGCATTTTTCGACCCATTGAGAAATAAAGTGAAAATAATCATTCAAGGATTGATCACAAAGTGTTCCTTAAAATAAAAGCATATGACATCAATATGACATCATCACATCTCAACAAAAGACCAACAAACTTATACAGCAAAATTACATCTCACATCAACTTGCAAAACGTGTTAATGCTTTAAACAAATATGGCTGAAACAAAGTAATCATTCTTGAGAACATTCTTAGTGAACAATTTTCATACTTTCTCTCTAAGCATCAAGTGGAGCGCATTTTTCAGTTTGAATTGAGTTCCAACAACTCTTTTTTGGCTTGTCCTCCAAGGCTCATCAGGTTCTATAAATGGAAGAAGACATTGAAGGTTTAAGGCAAGAGTTTGAAACACAAAACAATGGCTTAAATATGCATTTCGTCCCTGTAATTTGGGCGTGTTTTGGTTTTCGTCACTGCAAAAAAAAAAAATTTAAAATATCTCAGCAAAAAAAAAATTGTTTTAAAAAGGTCTCTGACCCCACTTTTTTTGCTGACATGGGATGTTTTGGCCACGTGGCAGTCCACGTCATTTAAAAATTAAAAAAATTGAAAATAAATTAATAAATCATAAAAAAATTTCAATTTTTTTTAAAGATGAAGAAAAAAATTTGGAAATTAGTTTTTCGAAAAAAAATGTAATATATAATTTTCAAAAATTTAATTTTCACTTTTTTTTCAAAATTTTTAATTTTAACAGTTTTTTCTAAAAAAATTTCGGAATTTTTTTATGATTTTTAAATTTATTTTTAAATTTTTTTAATTTAAAAAAGAATTTTCAGAATTTTGAAAAAATAAAATATTTTTTAATTATGTGGCATGCCACATGGCAAAAGTTGCACAGTCAGCAACTGCCAAACCATGCCAATTCAGCTGAATAGTGGGGCTAGGTACCTTTTTAAAACAAATTTTTTTTTGCAGCGATGTTTTTAATTATTTTTTTTGCAGGGACGAAAAACAAAACGCGCCCAAATTACAGGGACCAAATGCATATTTAAGCCACAAAACAATCACTCTCAAGTGAGATAATCATTCTCTTACAAGCTCTTCACAATATAAACAAGCTCCAATTCTCTCACTATATTTGGATATAATCTTTTGAGTTTGTTTAGTTAAAATCTCAAACATCTGTTGAGTAACCATGATTCAACAAAAACTCATCATCATACAAAGTTTAATCTAGCTCTCAAGTTTATTTGTTGTAAATGAGAAAGAAGTATTTCAGCCTTTCTCGTGCGAAAACAAAGAATTGTATAAGTCTGCTGAGGTTGATAATACACAGTGTAACAAATTGATCTGATGTGATCAAGAGCATATAGTGTTATTCAGAAGTTTATGATATAAGGATACTATAGTGGAAAATGTCATACGAAGTGTGGGGACTGGAAACTAGCCTACTTTGGGTGAACAATGATAAATCCTTGTGTGATCTTCTTTCTCTTGCTCCTTTACCATTTGTTTTTTTATACATCATTTACACACACACTATCACTATCACTAATTTTTTTTTAATCATTCTCCAGAACATTCTCCAAAATATTATGTTCCTATTTTTATTCAACTGCTCGATATTTATCCAGAGCACTCTGATTCTTAATCAAATCTGCTTTTATTTCATAGATCACTATATAATCACTCTCCATAATATTCTGGTCTCTGAAATAATATTGTTTAACCAATTAAGTTTACTCATTCTAAAAAAAAAACTCAATCGTTTTCTTAAACATTCTCCAAATTTGTAAGACATATTTATACAATTTCCTTCTGAACAAATGAATTTGTTTCCAACTATTTGGGTTTTATTTTATAAATTATTTGAATGAAAGAATTAATGTATGTATGAATGAATGATAAAGTGAAAAAAAAAAACGAGTTTCCGTGTTCTCCCTTTGTGACCAGAATGTATGGACATTTAACTTTGTAAGTGCCAACAATAGTTAACTGTTCTCAAAGAGTCAATAATATTTAATTGTTGTTGGAGATATAATGATTATTTTGGTATGTCTGAGAGCAATTTTGAAAAGGTACAGAATAATTTTCCACAATTCAACAAAAAAATAATCTTAATGGTCTTTCTATAAAGAAGCTTAAACTGTTGATCAAGGCCCAAGTAAGTATTACTTGTTGGAGGATAACATCTCTTTATTTCTTGTCTTCTTGTCTATTTTTTTTTCCAGGGAAAAACATCAAACAAGGTACAAGTCACTATCAAAATTTGAAACCAACATTAATAACAAACCTATATGGAGAGCGGCCAGTTCTATCATGTATTAGAATAAAAAATTGTACTTAAATCAATAGGTTAGTTTGATCATTGTTTCTGGAGAAATGATTTCTCCACCCAACTCCGCTCTTGCAGGCCTTTCAATTTTACCATTATGCTATGTTTGGATTATATAATTCAAATATGTTAGAACACATAAAAGAGGAAAAAATGTCAGTAAATCACAACAATTTCAAAAACATAAATAAACACAAATGAGATCACAATTCAACCAAACTAAATTCTCGTTGGATTTATCTATGTAAACCCTAATTTATTTGTAGGTCTTTGGCGAATCAAACTTTCCTAAATATCATGAAAATATATCATTAAGGAAGCATCTAACTCGACGAGTTCCTTCAAACTATACTAACCAAATATACAAAACACGTCGAAGTTTCATTTGAATGAACCAAACGCTTCCATCTGAGTCGATCAGATGACAACAATACTTAACATTTTTCACCCTTCTTGTGTCTCCATGACAGAGACGACCATTAATTTTGTCCAACCGCTCTTTCAAGAGAGATTGGGTGACATCAACCCTCATCCTAAACAGACCAGGTTTCTCCATGTTGTAGTACGTTGCAGCTAGCTTGGTGTTCATTTCTACTGGATAAGTGCTAATGGTTTTGTGGTGTGCATTGCAAATGAACCAAACATACCAATTTATAGAAGGTTTTGTGCGTCGTGGACCACAAAAATTGTCGGTGCATCTTGAACCACAATAAGAATCATGTATTTGACTAGTTTGAATTACAAGATCTGGAACATGGCAAACCCTTCAATGCACGAGTGGTCTGGACATGTTTTGTATTAGATAATCTTAACCAATATAAGTTGTTTTTGGATTGTATAATTTGAAAACGTCCAGAGTATGGACTGTGACATTACCGACAAGGTTTGAACGGTTGACTGTGTATTTAATGCATTTCTTACTGGTTGAACCATTTTACATGATCCCTTTGATTTTAGTTACAATATAGAATGGTGTTTTGACTATAAATAATATTGCATTCTACTTCATTTTCATTGCAAAACTCACATTCTTTCACTTTGTTTCTTTCTTATTTTTCTTTTGGGCCTGTTGTGATATCATATTTTCTTTGTTTCTTTCAATTAAACCCATTAAATTCCAAAAAAAAATTAAGCACATTAAATTAAAGAGATTATGAAACTAACTAAGGTTAATTATGAAAAAAATGATAGTTATCAAGTTTCTTATATTGTTAGTAGATTTTTTTCATTGGTATCAAAGAATTCTCGACCACAAACGACTTCTTTAACTTTTGAAAATTGTTTTTCTGACATCAAAAAGTTCATATTGACACATGAAAATGACCAAATTACCCCATCGGTAGTTAACTGCCTCTGGCATATCCGACAACAGTTAACTGACGCTGGCTCCAGAGGCAGTTAACTGCCTCTGGCTTTGGTCGAAAAATTAAAATAAATCGAAACTTATTCAGAATTCTACGAAACTTTACAGACCAAATATATATATTTTTTTAGAGTTGTCTGCAAAAAACCAACTCAAAATTCAATTTCTAGGTCGACGTTTTGATGTTTTGGTTTCTTGAGTTATTGGCGCATTAAAAATTCATATTTAATCCATCCGTTGTCAAAAAATTCTAATTTTTTGCGGGAAATGTTTTTTTATGTTCTTAATATGTGCGCAAAAAATAATGAAAAAATTCGACCTCTATATAACTTTTCCGGATGCGCAGTTGGAAAAATATTGCAATTTTATGCGTTTCAGTAAAAAATTCAAAATAAATTGAGGATTAGTCGACATACTAGAAAAATTTGAAGATCATCTATATGTATTTTTTTAGAGGTGTCTGCAAAAAAACAGCTCAAAATTCAATTTTTAGGTTGATGTTTTGATGTTTTCGTGTCTTAAATTTTAGGCGCGTTAAAAATTCATAATTAACCCGTCCCTTGTCGAAAAAATCAATTTTTTTGTGTGAGATGTTATTTTTTTGTTCTAAACATGAGTGCAGAAAATCGTGAAAAAGTTCAACGTCTAGGACACTTTTTCGGACTCGTAATTGGAAAAAATTGTCATTTTGTATGGTTCGGTCGAAAAATAAGAATAAATCGGCACTTAGTCGAAATGCTACGAAACTTTATAGACACCTCTATAAAAATACATATAAATAATGTGCAAAGTTTCGTAACATTCCGAATAAGTGTTGATTTTTTTATTTTTTTCAATGTCAGAAAACAATTTTCTTAACTTTTTCCATCAACATGAATCTCAACTCCCCAACTTTTTGTTTACGTTCCCTTTCCTTTGAAAAAAAAAATGTTTACATTGAAAAAAAGGAAATATTACAAAAAAGATTTGACAAAAGGAAAGATCACTGCTAGTACTAATTGACCGCAATCTGTTAAGAAAAATTAAATTATTATTGACCGAAATGCAACCTCGATTTTTCATAGTATCCTTAATTGATCTTATGCATTTATTTGTTGTCTTTATATTCCATGATGACCGTTTTTTTTTGTCAGGTAGCTTAATTGCTAGAATTCTGAGGTGTGCGGGGTTCAAACTTCAGTCCTTACATATAACAATGCATGTCCATGTCAACTGAGCTATGCTCACGGAGACTCCATAATAACCGTTTTAGTAGTGCCAAAAAATAATAATTATATTTTATATTCCACGATGACCGTTTTACTAGTGCCAAAAAATAATAATTATATATTAGCACACTGTATTGATTTTTGACCTTTTGACGATAAATTAGTCTATAGTAAAAGGGAAATGCTCGTGGTAGTAGCTGGGGACGCCAAAATTTTGGGCTTACAACCGGTCACCTCTACTGTGTAATGGCAGAGATTAACCTCTTAAATTTTGTAGGATGTAAATCAGCGGTAAATTTTTCTCATAAAATTTATCACGGCTGCTTGTGTAAGACTGGATTCTCAGTTTTAACTCTCCCTAACGGTGTTTGTTTGTAGCAGTATTTGGGTCCTCGGTTTTTTTTTATTAATACTTGAATGGATTTATTCAACATCAAGTGAGAAATACAAGAATCATAAAATAAAAAATAAAAATATAGAGGAGAGAAATACAAGTTGTGGATGATAAAAACAATTGAGAATAGCCGTAAATATTGTCTTTATTGTTTTTTTTAGTAAATTACGTCCCCTTCTCTAAGAGAAACTTGAATTACACTCCCTTCCCCTCCCTTCTTAAGTTAAAATATACACTCCCGTCCCTTGGAAAATAAAACTTATATTCCCTCCCTCATAAGATGCTTGAATTAGAACCTCCTCCCTTAATAATTAAATGTGCACTACAATTTAATATATTTTAACATGAATAAATATTTTTACGATATGTACTAATTTTAAAACACCATTTAAGAAAAAAAAATCATCTATTTGTAATTTGAATGTCAACGATGATTAAATTCAATTTTATTTTGTGTTGTTTTATACTTTATAATTTATAATAGGGTTTAAAACTAGATGTTAACGAGTGAATAGAAAATAGAGAAAAATATGAATTTGAATTTTGATTATATTAAAGTGGACGCACAATACTATTTTTCTTTGGAGTGTGTTTGATTTTAATTTTTTTGATAAATTACTAGAAATAAAAAATAAAAAAACTTATTAAAGGAGGAAATTGTAGATTTTAACATAAGAGAGGCGATGGATGTAATTCAAGCTTCTTTTCAAGGGTGGGGAGAAATATTTTCTAATATGTTTTGCATAAGAGGGGAGGGGAGTGTATATTTTAACATAAGAGGGGAGGAGAGTGTAATTCAAACATCTTTCAAGGGAGAGGAGTGTAATTTACTCATTTATTTATAGACAAACTAAAATGTAAATCAAAATACATACACAAGTATCTAACTTGAGCAATTTATTTCATTAAAAAAATGTTTTAAAACAAGACATCATAGTATTTGACCTTTATATATTCATCGGCTATCAAAAAGTTAAAAATGTTATAATCAACTTATGTTTATAACCCGCTAATTGATCAACATTTCTCAAAACATATGTAACTCTCATATCTACTGTATGTGGAAGCAAATGAGAAAATTAATGTTTCAAATAATTGTCTAAGTTTTCCAATACGGCTCGTATGTTATATAAATATTGATCACTATTAGAAACTCTCAATTTTCCTGCGGATTTTCCTGCGGAATCTGGTGATAAATCTGCAACAAACATGTCTCCTGCGGATTTTGTCAAGGATTTGCTCTCCCAGGTAATACCGTCGTGGGCAATTGTTCCCTGAGAATTTAAAAACCGCTGGAAACTTTCCTACGGAAATGTCCTCAGTAAAAGCCAATAATATCCGCAGCAAATTATTGGTCAGGGTGGGAGAGGGTTCCCTTGCTCAAGAATGTTTCCTGCAAACATTCCGCATGTAATTTTGCAAGTGATGCCGCAGCAAAGCTGTTTCCGCAGGTAATTCCTCAAGAAACTGAACCAAACGGCATAAAAATTCACAGGAAATTTAGGGATTCATCAGTGCATTTTTTGATTATTTTCTATTAATGAATGCCAACAACCATATTAAAAGTCATTTTTAATTATTTGTTTGATAAAAAAGTCATTTTCTATTATTTTATGCTGCTACCATATTTCCCTTTCTTCCTTTGTACGTAGTACAAGTTAATAAATAAATATCATGCATTCTGCTTTGATAGAGATAAAGATCGTAATAATTGGCAAGAAAGAGAGCATAAAATTGTATTCATAAGGATGATACTCATAGAGATTCATATTGAATAAACATAGATTGATAAAAGAATGAAGAATGATACAATGGAGAGAGTTATTTATAGCTACTAAGAGTAACTACCTAACTAACTTTCACTCTAGTAACTAACTTGGTAAACTATCAACTAACTATAGTTGATTCACTATACCATAATAAATTGATTTCTCTTGCTCATGATGGGTTCTTCGGGTGTCCTTATATTGCAATCAAGTTTTGAATGATTATAACCCTTAATCCCTTTGCTTTATGCTATGCATTTTGTCTTCTTAATTGAATAAAAAAATGTAAGAGGGAAGGTTTTATTGATTTTAGCCGAATCATCTTTGCTTGCACCGCCATTTAGTTCCTTTACATCAACCAGATCATAGTGATGAAATTTTTCCTAACATAACATCTTCAAAATCCTTATTTTATTCAGGTCTCACCACATGTATGTATAATATAATCTTACAAACTATACCCTTAGTATTATTATTTTTTTAACTCGATAGGAAGATTCATTCTCTGACATCAAGAAATGAATTCAAAGAATATGGAATTGTTTGTCCTACTTGCCTTAATGAATGGTGATTTATAGTTTATAACATTTTGCTAGCAAGTAAAATGTCTATTTATAATAGTACTATTTTTATCTTTGTAATTATCTACAAAAAATTAGATCTAACACATTGCTCTCTACCTTGTTTGTATTCCCTTTCATAAATGGTTCAGAGAAGATGGAGTTTCTTACTGAACTAGCAAAAGAAGCTATCTCAAAGCTTGGAGAATTGGCAGTGGAGACTACGGTGAAGCAGTTTGAATATATGACTCACCACAAAAAAATTATTGCCGACTTGAAGGAAGAACACGATAAGTTGGAGGGTGTTAAAGAAGCACTACAAGGATGGATGGACACAAAAAGTATGAATAGAGAAGGAATTGAACCTAACATACAAAAGTGGCTAAATGATGTTGCAGCTTTTGAAAATGTGTTAAGAAGTTTCTATGAAGACAAAGTTAAAATGAACAAGAAATTTTTTGGTGGAAAGTGTCCAAATTTGACATATAACTACTCGTTGGGAAAGCAAGCCGCTAAAAGCATTGAATATATTACAAGGTTGAAGGAGGAAAAAAATGAGTTTCAGCTCATATCCTACCATAAAGCTCCACAACTCTTGGGTCGACCTTCACTGAAGATATTAAAAGCTTGGAGTCAAGGAAAAAAATCATAACAGAAATCATAGAGAAACTAAAGGATGATGAGTTCAAAAGAATAAGCATATGTGGGATGGGAGGAGTGGGAAAAACCACATTGGTGAAAGAACTCATCAAATCTGTAGAAAATGAGTTATTTGATAAAGTTGTGATGGCAGTGATATCCCAAAATCCAGATTACAAGAATATACAAAGTCAAATTGCTGATTGTTTAGGCTTGAGTTTGAAAAGTGAAAGTGTGGAAGGAAGAGGCAGGGAATTAATGCAAAGATTGAAAGAAATTGATGATGATGGAAAGACTAAAGTCCTAATTGTGCTCGACAATGTGTGGAGAGAGCTTAATTTTGATTGGGTAGGAATTCCGTCTCGAGATAACCAAAAATGTAGCAAAATTGTATTCACGTCACGAATTGAAAAGGAGTGTCAAAAGATGGGAAGCCAAGTGAATTTTCATGTTTCTATTTTGCTCGAGGATGAAGCTTGGTATCTGTTTCAATCAATGACAGGTGATGTTGTATATGAACCTCATATTTATCCAGTAGCAAAACAAGTTGCAAAGGAATGTGGAGGTTTGCCTCTCGCTATTGTAATTGTTGGTAAAGCACTTGAAAATGAGAAAGAGCTTACTGCATGGGAGGATGCATTTGAACAATTACAAAATTCACAGTCATCTTCCTTCCGAGATGTTCATGATTATGTTTACTCACGCATCAAGCTTAGTTTCAAAATTTTGGGTAGGACAGAACACAAGAAGTTCCTTATGCTTTGTGGATTATTTCCAGAAGACTTTGATATTCCTATTGAAATTTTATTGCGTCATGCAATAGGCTTGGGATTGTTCAAAGCAGTGGGTGAGCCATGGAAAGCAAGAAATCAAGTGCATAGTTTGGTGGGCGATCTAAAAAGATGCTTCTTGTTGTTGGAAAGCAATGTTCCAGGGTGTGTGAAGATGCACGATATTGTACGCGATGTTGTCATCTTAGTTTCATTTAAAACAGAACATAGGTTTATGGTGAAATATGACATGAAGAGGCTGAAAGAAGAAAAATTGAATGAAATCAATGCAATATCACTTATCTTGGATCACACTATAGAGTTAGAAAACAGCTTAGATTGTCCTACGCTTCAACTTCTACAAGTGCGATCAAAAGGAGATGGACCAAATCAATGGCCAGAACATTTCTTCAGAGGAATGAGAGCACTCAAAGTTTTGTCAATGCACAATTTACACATTCAAAAACTTTCATCTTTTTCACAAGCTTTGGTTAGTCTTCATACACTACAAGTAGAATATTGTGATGTTGGTGATATATCTATAATTGGTAAGGAACTTACACACATAGAAGTCCTAAGTTTTGCACACTCTAATATTAAAGAACTTCCAATTGAAATAGGAAACTTGAGCATTCTAAGATTATTAGATTTGACAAATTGCAATGATCTTAACGTCATTTTACTAATGTCTTGATAAGACTGTCTCGATTGGAAGAACTTTATTTAAGGATGGACAATTTTCCTTGGAAAAGAAATGAGGTTGCGGTCAACGAGTTAAAAAAGATATCTTATCAACTAAAGGTCTTTAAGATAAAAGTTAAAGGGACTGAAATTTTAGTCAAGGATTTGGACTTATACAACCTACAAAAGTTTTGGATTTATGTGGATATTTATAGTTATTTTCAGCGCTCTTCACATTTCGAGTCAAATTTATTGCAAATTAGTGCTATAGACTACCAATCTATTAATAGCATATTGATGATCTCACAATTGATTAAGAAATGTGAAATCCTCGCAGTAAGAAAGGTGAAAGACTTGAAAAATGTTATGAGACAAATGTCACATGATTGTCCAATTCCATACTTGAAAGATTTGAGGGTTGATTCATGTCCTGATCTGGAGTATTTGATAGATTATACTACTCATTGCAGTGTGTCATACCCCAAATTTTGACCACTTTTCTCTGTTTTTATCAATTTTTATTCATATTTTAAAGCCGAGCGATTTCGTTGTCTCAGACAAAATTTCAGTAGAGAAGTATTTTTAAATACCTCACTTTTTGGTTCATGGTCTTATTTAGTTGTTATTATTATTTAGTTTCTTATTTATTTTATTATTTAATTCTAGTGT
>Ga0315914_1003596_pt1 | contig 23514 bp, 9 predicted proteins | sample MpolenodulesMG_FD_203920 | JGI IMG/M metagenome (GOLD analysis project Ga0315914, IMG submission 203920) | Medicago polymorpha root nodule microbial communities from Los Angeles, California, United States - elongated nodules | ecosystem: Host-associated > Plants > Roots > Nodule | place: USA... | reverse complement strand
ACAAGTTGAAGGGAAAGAAGCCGTGGGCACTTTCTTTCTCTTTTGGAAGAGCACTTCAGCAGAGTACTCTCAAGGCATGGGGAGGGAAAGATGAAAACATTAAGAAGGCTCAAGATGCATTCATTTCTAGGTGCAGGGCTAACTCACAAGCAACTTTGGGAACTTATAAAGGTGACTCTACCCTTGGTGAAGGTGCCTCCGAGTCTCTCCATGTTAAGGATTACAAATACTAAAAGTTGTGATGTTCTTTCGGGGAGATTTTTGCACTATTGCCATAGACATTATACGAGCTTTATTATGGATTTTTGCGCTATTGGCTTGGTCGGTCCTCTTCCACATTTTTTTTTGGCTTCTGTTTTTCTCTCTTATTGAGGTTTGCTCTTTAATATTGTTAAGTGGCATTTCTTGTTTCAATGCAAATTGGATCTGAAAACATTTTGTCAGCTGTATATGCATAGAGCTATTCTTGGGCAAGGCTATTAAATTTTGAAAAGAATTAAAGTGTTATTGTTAAATTAGAGAATTTGATGGCAGAGATACTTTGAACTTCCAAGTCCAGTGCTGTTAGCAGCGTTACTGTGAAGAGACATTTGTGCAAAAGGCAATAAAATCTGATATGTTATGACTATTTCGCTACCACTGCAATAGTGTATGCAATTCTGTAGCGGGGATATAGGACATGTCAAAGATACCGGAAACAGATTTTTAGGGTTTTATTTTTTTAAAGATGACACACTAATGAAGCATAATAATGTGAGCTGCACATGACCACTTTTAAAAGAATTTAGAAAAGAAAAAGTTAATGTGATTAACTCATGTTTATTCATGACCTAATACTGAGTGAATTCCTTTAAATAATTTAGTTGTTTTACAGATATGAGCATATATGGTTAGCTTTAGTACCTACACTACACACCTTATCACTGATTTGGTATCTTACAATTTCAAGAACTTGAGATTAAGATTAAAATTGAGCTTTTCTTTCCGTCCAATAATTAGACTTTTAAGGAGTAATTTGATAAAACTAATCAATTGACTAGATTCATAATCATATCTGCTCTCTCTTCTTTGTAAATTGTAAAAGGAGACTAACTCTGGCAGCCTAGGGTGCAACTGCTGCTTGATGAGTGGGTTGAACTCCATTGCACCTTCCAACAATCGGTGTTGAATTGGTGATGGAGTTAGCAGCTTTAGCAAGGTACCGTAAGTGTTAGCTGAATAGTTGGGATGTTTTTGTGTTGATACTAAAATAATGTGTGCGATACCCCCACTATAAAAAAAATCCATATTATTTCAAGTACATTTATGAAGGTAAGGTATGTTGCTGAAAAATGGAGTAGGATATGAGAAAGGCAAATACAGTTGCTAACAAAACACACTGAGAGCGAAAGAAAATACTGCAAGATCCGATTGTTAGAGATGGACATCCCCTCTTCTCCCTATCACATCTTCTCTTTCATTCTATTATGTTTGACACTATTTTTTTTTGGTAAGGTTTTGGTGATTTGTTTTGGTAACTTGTTGTAGGTAAGGAATAAATGGTTCATGGTTGATTTCATGAATTCTTGCTTATGAGCATATGTGTAAGGAGTAGATTCAATAAAAAATCTCATGGGCGCTACATCAATTAAAATATCTACGTGGCATGTCCAATCAACCTTTGGTTTACCCTATCATTCATTATTTGACATTATGGGTCAAAATGAGTTACGTTTTTATTGGAATTAAAGTTACTATTAAAATTAAGGACAGTGATATTCATCTCATCCATCAATTTATTTCAGATAGATCCCACATTTTTACCCTCCAAAGCAAAAACAAGGCGTTCACCAATCTTTTTCTAAAATTAAATAGGACTAATCTCAAAGGATTTGATTTTGTAGGGTCTAAAAAATAAATTACACAGTACATAAAAATTAATCTCACGCCACTTGCCCCCTTGTCCACGCGTACCACGCCATATGGTAACGCACTTACCCCTTGTCCACGCTACCTTATATCACGCTCAGAGAAATATAAACCCTTCATTCTTGTCATCAATAACACAAAACCCTCTCTACTTTTCTTCTCTCAATCTCAATCTCTCTCTCTCTCTCTCTCTCTCTATACATACACTACCCACCATGTCTGCCTTCAAGAGCAAATACCAAGGTATTCTCTCATTCACTCCTGTGTTTCATTCATTATTATTTATGTCATCGATTTATGCTATCTACTTTCTTAGGATCGATTATGGTTGAAAAATTATGCTAGTAGTTTTTCCATCTGGGTAAACTGATCATGTTATCAAAATTTTATTTTTTCTAATGTTGGTTATTTTGTTAGCCCTTTTACTATGCTTCATACTTGTGATCTTAAGATAGCAAAATTTGATCTTTTCTATTGTGGATATGACTATTTTGTTAACCCTTTTACGTTTAATTCTGTGATTTTGTCCTTTCCTGACATTAAGTTGATTGGTTCCATACTTTTAATTTGGGATTAATGCAAATTTTTATAATAAAAATAAACAATTTAGATCCTGATGCCTGTCATGACTCTTAAGATCTGGGTTGTTGAGTTTTTATGTTACACAAACTTGGTTAAAATTATAAAGAAAGATTGGTACACGTTAAAGTAATTCAACTCAATAATTTTGCACAAACATTGGTATTTAAGTAGTCAACGGTGCACTTTATGCGATAAAGCCGAGCAGCCGGTGACTACCATTAGAACTCTAGCTAAGTGTTTAACTGTTGTGGCCATAATAGCAGCAGCTAAATGCTTCAGAAAAAATAAAACCATGTTTGTTTACTTTAAGCCTTAGATGCTTAAACTTGTTTATTTTCTTGACATCTTTTGGCATTCACTTCTATGTTTTGCTTTAGACCTATGTCATGGTTTTTAATGTTATTTATTCATATGAATATTTCATGAGTTATTATTATTTAATTTTTTTCAGCATTTCTATAGTATATACATAGCATTAATTGTTTTGTATCTAACAAAATAATCAGGATAGGGCTCATCGCACAATGTGCTATTGTGCTATAGAACTTTTTAGATTGGTTGGCCGTTACATGCTAGTGCCACTATTCAGAATTGATAACTATAATTAGATTACATCTTTGTAGTAATTCAATTAAATATCTCTGGATTAATAAAAGTTAGTTCAGTTCATATGTCTTCCCCTCCTGCACAGAACAACTTTAATTAGTTCTATTGTTGAAACAAGTTGTCATTTTTTTCCCTGATTAAGAAGGTAAATGCTGTTAGTTGTTTGTTTTCCTTCCCCTATATTTATTCGCCTAAAACTGAAATGAGTTTATTGTAGAGGTAAACTGCTATTATGGCAGGATTGAAAAAAATATGTTATCTACTAATAATGTGCTGATGAATTGCAGATGAACTCATTGCCAATGCTGCTTACATTGGCAGCCCAGGGAAGGGTATCCTTGCCGCTGATGAATCAACTGGTACAATTGGGAAGCGTTTGGCCAGCATTAATGTTGAGAATGTCGAAACAAACAGGCGTGCTCTCCGTGAACTCCTTTTCACCACCCCTGGTGCTTTTGAGTGTCTCAGTGGTGTGATTTTGTTTGAGGAAACCCTTTACCAAAAGACAGCTGCAGGTAGTTATGCTCCTTATTTAATGATATTTGTAAGATACATTTTGCAGTACAACTTAAGTATCTTCTTATGAGGAATCAATGAGCAAAATTATACTTACACCGTTCGTATGTATTTATATAGTTTCTTAATTATGACTATTACCTTGTTTTACAATTTATGTTTAAGAGCCTCTTTGATTTGATATATTTGAACTTATCCACTGGTGTAAGAATTTTGAGACTATTTGAGAGTTTATGGTATGAGTTTGTGATATATCCACAAGCTCTCCAAAATAGCTTACGAAAACAGCTAATAGTTTAAATGAAAACAGTTTTACTTTGTTTAATCTTTAGTTATAGAAATAACTTATATTCAAGCATTTATATGAATACTTATGCTATAAGTGTTAAATTAAGTTGTATATCCAAACAAGGCCTAAATCATGCCATATTTTTGGGCCTTTTTTAGTTCCTAATCTTTGTTTTTTATCGCAGGAAAACCTTTCGTAGAGTTGTTGAAGGAAGGAGGAGTTCTTCCTGGCATTAAGGTTGACAAGGGCACTGTAGAGCTAGCTGGAACCAATGGGGAAACCACCACCCAAGGTTTGGACGGCCTCGGTCAGCGTTGCCAAAAGTACTATGAAGCTGGTGCCCGATTCGCGAAGTGGCGTGCTGTCCTCAAGATTGGTCCCACTGAGCCATCTGAGCTGGCTATCCACGAGAATGCCTATGGTCTAGCTCGCTACGCTGTCATATGCCAAGAAAATGGCTTAGTTCCTATAGTCGAGCCCGAAATCCTCGTAGATGGATCTCATGACATCAACAAGTGTGCCGAGGTGACTGAACGTGTTCTGGCTGCATGCTACAAAGCTTTAAACGACCATCATGTTCTGCTCGAAGGCACCCTTTTGAAGCCTAACATGGTCACCCCTGGTTCAGATTCTCCAAAGGTTGCCCCTGAAGTTATAGCCGAATATACGGTTAAAGCTTTGCAGCGAACGGTTCCAGCTGCAGTTCCTGCTGTTGTGTTCTTGTCTGGTGGACAGAGTGAGGAGGAGGCAACACTCAACCTCAATGCCATGAACAAGTTGAAGGCAAAGAAGCCGTGGGCACTTTCTTTCTCTTTTGGAAGAGCACTTCAGCAGAGTACTCTCAAGGCATGGGGAGGGAAAGATGAAAACATTAAGAAGGCTCAGGATGCATTCATCTCTAGGTGCAGGGCAAACTCACATGCAACTTTGGGAACATATAAAGGTGATGCTACCCTTGGTGAAGGTGCCTCTGAGTCTCTCCATGTCAAGGATTACAAATACTAACGTAGTGATCTTTTTTTTGCTATTGGCATCAACATTATAAGAGCTTTATTGGCTTGGCACAAGCCCTTTTTCGTTTTTTTTAGTTTCTGTTTTTCTTTCTGATTGAGTTTTTCCCTTAATTATTGTCAGTGCCATTTCTTAGTATTGATAAAACTATAATCTTAGTATTTTTTTTCCTTCGGATGATTTAGTTGTTTTTTTTTTTTACATTGGAGTATCTAAGGTTGCGTTTTAGTACACACTCCTTTTCACTAATTTGGGATCTTTCAATTTCATGAATCTGATCTTAGGATTAAAATTTATTATTTCGTAATCCAAAAAAAAAAAAATTGTATTTCTTTCCATCCAATAATTGGATTTTTAAGGTTGTAAATTGATAAAACGCATGAAGTGACTAGATTCATAATTGCATTTGGTTTCCTCTTCTTTGTAAGAGTGACAGTGATAGACCAACTCTAGCCTGAAAATTGTTCTCATTTTTGTTTTTTCTCATTCACGTGCCTACGCGAGTTAACTCACGAAGAAAAATGTCCAGGAATAGTTAACTCACTTTGAACATAATTGAGGGAATGAACCATTTTGAAAGGGAGAAGAGCAATTTGCCTAACAGTTTCGATTGCAACTGCTGCTTGTTGAGTGGGCTTAACTGCCACTGCGCCAACAATTGGTGGTGGCTAAGCATTCAGCAGTAGGATTTCTTGATTTGTTCATAAGACATATTTGGGCTAAGATGGCGAATCATGAAAAGTATCTCTTGAGAATCGGAGGGAAATTGAATTGGATTCCATCTATAAACAGAGAAATGGAAAATGTTATTTGGCTTGGATTATGAGGTAAGTAGTATTGTAGTGTCTATTTAGGATATGGTAGTTATTTTTGGCGTATCCCACTAACAGAACTTCATCTAGACATCAATGAAATGTATAACAGTATAAGTACTGTATTATGTATAAATAATGAGTCCTTCTTGAGCTTTCGTATTCATATGTCTGATTGTTTGTTTGTTTACGAACTCATGTCAGAACCTGATTGCATTGATATATAATAATTGTTGCCTTTTACATCCCAAAAAATTAATTATAAGCAAGCTTTTGAAGCCAGAATCTCCCATCTGAATTCTAAGGCACACAATATCTCTTTCCTATAGAGTTAAATATATTTTTCCTCTCTAAATTTTTTTAAATTTTACTTTTAGTCCACATAAAAAAAATTAAACTTTTTAGTTCATGAATATTATCCAGCAAACAGTTTTTTGTCACTACTATTAAGTCAACTTATATTTTTAAATGATTTTTTGCAATAATAAAATCTTCTTTCACAAAAAAAGAGCTCAAAATTTGGTTTCTAATGTCAGATCTTCATGACTTTTATCTTGGGTTTTTCTCAAGTGTTGCAGTTTTGGTGGCGATCAAGGGGTGTCAACCTAGTTAAATCTTGAGTGTTGCACATTCTTCTTCTTTTTTTTTTTTTTTTTTTTTTTTTAAATCTTGAGTTTTTAATGTTTAAAAAAACTCATATTTAACCCATCTTTTGTTAAAAAGTTCTAAAACTTTATGGAAACACTTTTTATAATTTGCTAAACATGCTAGAAAAAAATTCAAAATGTAATTGCAATTTTTTTTATAGGATTAAAACTTTAAGGTGTGATTTTTGTGTGATGAAAGAAAAATAGAATTTGGAATTTTTGTAAGGATTAAAAACATGTTTAACAAACACGCACATCTTTGGAGTTATGGCGTTGTTTCTTTAGAAGACAAGGTGATCAAATATGGTAGAGAAGCTATGAAATCCAATTAACAATCACGTTCATCACATCGTTGTTACATTGCAACTACAATCAACATTGTACATCAGAATCTTAGATGAGTTTATTCCTCCTGGTCCCCTTAAACACAACGTCATGTATTTCATTTTATCAGCAATCGAAGATCACCTTGTGGTGGGTTGATTCGTGATCAAATGACAAAATTGTGTCTAATTTTATGTGCAAAATTACTTCTTTCATTTTAGTTGTGATAGGGTTTTCTTTTCCTTAATTAGACATCATCGTATGTAGTGTGATTTAGATAGTTAATGCAATTCTTTGATTAACAAAACACACACACACACAATTTTGAGGTAACCAAGCTGCAACTGGAACTGTGCAGGTAGTCACGTCACAGAAAAAGCATAGTATAGTATTATGTATGAATTGAACTATGCACACCCTCTCCCCCCACCCCACCCACAAAGAAAGAGTGATCGATTTTGGCACCCTTTGACTCTTTAATTACTTGAGTGTCTGTCTATAAGGTTGAAGACAAATTAGCAAATAAAGAAGGAGGAAAAAGGTGAGGAAAAACTGCCAAAATGTCTCCCTTTAGTAGGAAAGTTCTTTACTTCCCAGGTACGGATACTGGCAGTCCATGACCATAAGCTAGTACTAGTAGCGTGAGGTAAGGTGTAAAGTATGATGCAATGCATGTGTATATATCTGCACAGACTCAGCGTGTAGTAGCGGTTCTAGTGCCTGTGCCGCTACGTACTATTACTACTACCACACCACCCTACCCGTAAAATGCAAAAACCACTGCACTAAAGCCTCTCTTCATAATTTGTCCCTTTCCTTGCAGAAAATTATTACTGGTAATTTGTTTGCCAAACTTTAGGGTACTTATTTCGCTTTCATCACTTCGTATTAATGTACTATTGCAGATAGGGTAGTTATTCATCACTTATGTATCATTTATGCACTTGCTAATATCCTAATAATTACAGGTGCCTTTAAAATGGAGGAAAGAAAATTGTATTTTCAAAGAATAATTTTGAGACTTTCTCATATATGGTCCAATTCAGTTATTTATTTACCCCATTATTTTCCATTAGTATTTGACTAGCTAGTACATTATAAATTATAAATGGTGACTAGCTAAACAATATTGGAAGGAACGGTCTTGCCAGAGAATTCGTGTACTGCAATTTTACTCTGCTGGATCGCATTTAATTAATGTTCCTACTATACAAAACACAACAAACAGTGTTGTCATTTTATAGTGACCTACCAAGCTGGACAGTGCAAGATATTCTAAAACAAGTTGGAATATATATATTTCGATATCTTAACTTCAACCAAATTTTAGTTCTTAGCCTTGAAAATAGAAAACTTCATTTACAACAGGCCACCGCATGGGCGTACAGTAACAAGGCCAGATAGAGGGTTACTTACGATAAAGGAAAGTTGTGGACATTATTTTTAACCCTCTCTTAACACATTTTTTTTATAGAATGAAACTTATGAATCATACTTTTTGAAAATGAATTTTATATGAAGTAGAGAAACCGAATGTATTGTAGTCAATAATAGAGTGAGTATTAGAGAGAATGTTAAAAAAAAACGTCTGACGTTTTTTTACGATTTACATTATGCCTCGTTCTAGGTTAGGAAAAAACTCATAACTTTTTCGTTGAGAAATACTTTCTTTCTTCTGTGTACTTATATTTTATTGTTTGGTTTTACCCACATCCTCTTCATTAGGTAAAATCTTATTTGAAGTTGGTAAGACACACTAAATTTAAATATCTCTTTCAGCCAAAATTGAAACTTCAATTCATCAAGTTGTAGGATTTAAAGTCTTCTATTATAGACTCAATTCTTTGGTCGGTGTACTACATATTTATTGTTGGGATTCAATTACATAAACCACTCTTAGAAAAATGACCAATGAATAAAACATTTAATTCAGTTTTTTTTAAACAAATGAGATATATAGTCCAATCGTATATTGAATGAAGTTTTATTCCACAAAAATCACGCCTTATTTCACCAAATGCGATCGGTTGCATGCAATATATTACGTCATAATATTTTATCATAAATCATATTTGAATCTAACTTATTAATCTCTAAATCTTTTATAATAGTTTCTCTAAGTGTTTCTAGATCTTCCTCTGCCTTTAGTAATTTTCATATCCTCCATGCGATCCACCCTCTTTCTATACAATCGACATGTGTTCTCTTTACATGCATAGGTGCTACCCCAACTACCTATCAAATGTTATTATACATTGAATGCAACATCCTCATCTTTGCCACTCCATTTCATACAAGCTGTTCAATAAAAATTGAGAGAAACTTTCGTATCACTTAAAACACTAGAGGGTCTTCTCCATTTTGACCATCCAACTTGAATACGGTAATTTAGATCAAATTCTATTTCTTCATTATTTTGTACTATGTACCTAATTAAATAGTTAAACCGTGTAACTTGTGGTATGAGATGATCTTCAAATTTCACCTTAAGGTGGGAATAATTCATCTTTTGCTAAAATTACATTCTATATACTCTGTTTTGCTTCTACTTAAGCAGAAGTCATATGTTTTTAAGACTAGTCTTCAAGTCTCCAACCTTATGTTTAATTCTCCTGATTTAATTGATAATGTATTATATTTACATGCAGATGCATTTTAAATAAATATTTTTTAGAGAAATGAATAATGGAGAGTTCATTAATTAATATATGCTTATATTTCAAAAAATGGTCACATGGAGTATTTTTTAATTTGGCTTTTATACAATTAGAATATTTGTAAAAGAATCATCCATTTTGTTTAAAAAAAAAATCATATATTTAGTTTGAGAAATGAGGATGAGTTCCACTAAAAAAATCTAAGAAACCATAAAACTATTGATCAATATTAATTAAAAAGTAAAGTAATTTATCTCTTAATTACGGCGAACACACAAACAATGATTCAATGAAGGCCCACACTATTTAAACATCCTAAAATTACATAAAAGAATGATAGATAGAGGAGTAAGGAGAGAAAGCCATACATGAATTATTACATCATTTGAAGATGCAATCAATATATCAAAGTACTACAATTCCAGATCCATTTGCAAAGCATAAATGATAATTAGGTACGGGAGACACTCACCTGAATTAGTGTCATACCCCAACAACACTTGATGGAATATATCTCCCCCATCATTAAACTAACTTTTGTGTCTTCAATTTTTCTGTTGAGGTTTGACCATATTTTTTCTCTCCTAGATTGAGTAGATTCCGGTGACTATAAAAATATTGATCATACCTAGCTAATAATATCATCATGTCTCTATACATAAAAACCTCATTTCTTCAGTTAGCTCTTTGCTTACATTATATTATGATTTATGAGATCACCTCAGAAGAAAGAAAAAAAAAGCTATGAAATTTTAACTCACTGGTTTTGGTTTGCTTTGTTAACCTTCAAGTTGTAATTCTCCCACAAATTTCCTCCCTCAGTACTCATCAGGAACGGGAAACAACTTTCAGCCGCAACAACATTATTAGAATTTGAACCGTCATTTATTTGTACTCTCCCAAGTTCTTCTCTTTGATCATTAACATCACAATAGGAACCAGCTCCATCTCCATTGTTAACATTATATAAACAAGACCGATCAACATTGTTGTTCTCATCAAAGTAAAAACAACTTCTTGAGTTTTCCTTTCTCTTCTTATTTCCATCATGAGAAGAAGATTGAGTCTTTATTATCTCATCATTATTACCTGTTAATTTTTGCAAAGCTTCCATTAAAGCAGCATCCCTAGCTTCAATCCATGCTCTTTCTTTGGCCCAAAATTTATGCTCTTTTTCCAACCTTTCTTTCTCTTGTTTCCTCCACTCTTCTTCTCTTAACACCCTCTCTTTTTCCTTTTGTTCCAATGTCTTTGTGAGTTTCTCCAACCATTCCTCTTGCTTCTCCACCAATTTCTTCAGCTGTGAATCAATGAAGTCTTTTATCTTTACCTTCCAGAAGCTTCTTCCACTACTCCTCTTTTTTCTCTTATCCATGGAGTACTCACTCTCTTTGATCCCCTCATGAGTACTATGATCATTGTCATCATCATCTGACGATGATGTGTCGAATTCAGTGGAGTTTGTGAGGCTGAGACTATCACAATGTTTGTTAATGTGGGAATGAAACATTTCTTGATTGTTGTTGGTACAAAAATTGTTTTGCGGGAGTGAAGATGAAGAAGGGTTATTGTTTTCTCCATATAAAGCTTCAAGTTGACGAAAGAATCTGTAGTGCTTCCCATCTTGTCTTCCTGCTTTTCCTTCCTTAGTCTTCTTGTAGTATTTGTATAGATTCTCAAACTTCTCCCTGCATTTTTTCCCACTCCTTTGATAGCCATGTTCTTCACACATTATCCTTAACATCAATACAAGCAATGCTAATTCAGTATATAAAAAAAAAAACAAAAGTTTAATTGGGGGATAATTAATATTGAACCCTAGTTGGAGCTATGAATATTGCTACTACCAAAGTAGTACATGCTACGTACGATGAGAATTATTTTTGTTAAAAAAATACTACTACCATGTAATGTCGTGTAATATGTTTTATGCAATGTCATTTAAATTGTCAATAGGAATGAGTTTTTGAAGGAAGAGCTTGTGATTGATTGGTGTCATTCCATGTAAGGTAAATAGAGTTAGAAATGCAAAAGAATCCCTTTGTACCCCTCAATAAATTTGTTAAGAATTCGAAAGTTGAGTGAATTTTAAATAAGGAGATAATAAAAGGGAAACACTTTGCACTTAAAAGAGGGTACACAATTTCAAAAGGGAAAAAAGGTAGTACTAATCTTGGAATATGAACTATAGTCTAAAATTGAGAGACTACACAAGTGTATAGTCATTTCCAGTATAAAAGAACCTTAACAAAAATTCCACAAAAAGTAGGGACAAAATTTAAAAAAAAAAACCAAGTGCAAGCATAAACTAATTAAGATTGAATTTTAGTGGATTAATTTAGCCACTCATTTTTTGCAACACAAACATAATAAATAATTATCTTTTCTTAAGCTGAATTTGAAGGAAAAGGAGTGAAAAAGAAAATGTTACACCTACCTAGAAAGTTGATCCCAAAGAGGACCTTTTTGAGTAGCTTCTTTGAATTGAGGATCAAGACGAGATCTAATCTCAAGAAGTGTAAGAGTCTCTTGTCTAGGCCATCTTCCAGTTGAAGCATCAACACCAATGAAACCAGTAGTTTCAGCTTCTAAGTTACCACTAAATGAAGGAGTTGAAGCACTAGTTGTAGTGTTGGTAGGAGTGGCAGTAGCAACAGTAACAGCAACAGCAGCTGAATCTGTTGAAACAAAATCATGAAGACAACGAGGCATTATATCTGCTACTTGTCTACCAAACATCATCATCTCATAATGTTGTTGATGTGGGTTGCCGGCGGGGAATAGCTCCGCCGTAGGGAAATTGGTAGTTGATCTTGGAACAATATTAATGAGTTGTCTGAGATCAGTGATACTATTACTATCATAGTGTTGTTGTTGTTGATGTTGATGATGATGATGATTATGGTCTTCCATTTCCATGAGATAGGAATAGAAGAGTGAAAGATATTGTATATTATAAGATAAGAAAAAGGAATAAGAAGATAGATATTGATGAAGAAATAATAATAAAAGTGAAAATAAAAATAAAAATGAAGATTGAAGATGTTAAGCGGCAGAGTCGGATCCTGTCGTCAATGAAAAGACTCAAATATTAAGACCAACAAAGGAAATGGTCCCCATGTCTGTGTGTGTACAATTGTGTATATGCGTGTGCTATGGTGTATCATGTACGTACCAACGATTTTATTATGCATACAGTGTCAAGAGATGAGTTAAATATTGACATTAGAAACCAACTATTTGTCTGTGTGTATACCACTCTTTGCTGGTATTATTCTTTTCTTTTATATTTTATTATGTTAACTATTCGGTTTGAGAAGATTTTCTTGATTATACAGAGTTGATATGTCGAAAGATAAATAAAGTTTGATCATTTTTTTGATAAAATGAGATAAAGCTAGGAAAAAATAAAGAAAAAAAAAACTAATCCCGTAAGAACCCAGTCCTCGAAACATCGAGTAGAGCTAAGTTTAACCAAGAAATATGCATATTCGATACCTTCTCGCAACATATGAATCTATATGATATCATTCAAGCTTCAACAAATCTTATGGAATCTCATTAGCGACAAGATGAGATAGATTAAACGAGCTGAAAAATTAGTTGTAGGACAACAAAGAAATTTGAGTAGCAAATAAAATAAAATATTTATAACTTTTTGTCCATAACAACCCTCCAAAGCCAACCTAACTCGAGTCACCTAGGTATCTTCCATCAACATTTACCATCGTTCAATCAAACGACCTATTTTCTGGTTTTCAGACACAAACACAAAATCTTGAATATCTCCATTTGCAACGCACTTATTACTAGTACTAGTAATGGTATTATTGGTATATGTCATAAAATTGTAAACATTCATTTTAGTTTTTGAACGTGTGAGGTAGGGTCCCTATAATTTGATTTTTGAAGATATTTAAATTGCATACATGATCTTCGTCTTCAATGTCTTTAGTTAATATTTTTATTCTCAATTTCATTTTGATCCTCAAATATTTTTTTTAATCAATTAATCTATAAAATTATAAATAAAAGTTACATTTTTTTAACAACAAACAAATTATATTTATCTTATTCAAAGAAGAGATAAGTACAAATGATACTAAACCCCACAAAAAATGAAGTACAAATTGTTCTCTACCTTTCAATCAACCCTCATACCATCAAAATTACCTATAAATATAATTTATACAATTTAACCGTCATTCATAAAATTATAAGGAGATCATAACTTTTTTTTTAAGAAACAATTTCAATTTAAGTGCTTAATCGCATCAACCAAAGAGACACTTAAATTATATTTGCAACTTTGATACATTTAAAAAAAAAAAACATGACAACGACTCGCACGTTGAATAACTTGTTTATTCTAAGAAGAATAGATCGTTCTTTCAAAATTTCCATAAACAAAAAATGCTGCTTCGTTGTGTGTCGTAGTTCAGTACAGCTTAGGAAGGTGGGGTTGGACTGTTTTGAAGGAGGAATGAACCAGCTGCATAAATAAGTGCCTATATGCCCTAACATGCATAACTAATATTAATTATTATTATTATTTTTAACAAATTTATAATATGATATGATTTTTTGTTGGCTAATTCATCATCGACACGTGGCAAATAGCAAAATGAAAGAATGGAAGACAGCCGGTTTCACTTGCTGACGCGTGTATAGTGGATTTGATGCTAACTTTTTGACTTTTGATCATGATTCCATATATAAACATGAATGAACATTGTTTATTTTTGTTTTACATAAGAAAATTCTTAGAGCTTGATTTCTAGTTTCCATGCCTATTTTTTCATTGAAACGAAAGTTTCCTCAGTTATTATTCTTCCGTTTAAGATTTTGATACATATTAAAACACAAAAAATTTAGGTAAGTACATATACTTATCACCTTTTAAATTTATTCAGTCTAGCATGCACCCACTTCATTTTGAAACGGATCGGGTTAATATAGATTAAGCCATATAAATAATCATGCCGACTAAATCTAAGGTACATCCTCACATTATTTTTTAATTTTATTTTCTTCCTCACTTTGTTGAAAATTAGTTGAGAATAGCTAATAACTCAACAATGATTTTTTTTTCTCTCTCCATCAAAAGTTCATATCAAAGATTGAGTATTATTCTTCAGTTGTGAGTTCCTTAACTTCTTTAAAGATTTTTTTCAAATTAATTATATCAAAAACAGAGTTTTATTCTTCGTTCCTTTAACTCTTTTAAAAATGTTTACTAGGGATTATTTTTAACTATTAAACTAATGGAAACATGAATAAATGAAATCGCAAGTAAAAATCATTGTTTGATTGATTGTGTTTGTCAAAATGATTGTTACAATTTGTATTTATAGACACAAGAGACAAAATACATAATCATATTAACCACACATCGTGACCTACAAAATCCAGCTCTAATTGTCATTATTCGACTGAACTCGTGGACAATATGCGTATTTGCGACCTTGTTGGATGTACGTGGTGCCTCACATTCGGATTTGTTTCCCCCTATTTCACGGCATTTCTAGGTGTCTTGTCCATGCATCCTTTACCTTATTTCATGGAGCTAAAATCATGAAACACGAGTCTTTGAAATCAAATTCATGTGTCTTTGACCAATTCTGACACTACCATGTCCCCGTAAAGCCTTTTTGACTTGAAAAAGATTCACATTTCTCATATTCGACTGTGCTTAGTTCAACTAGTCATTCATTCGACTAATTGGACTTCTGCAAGTATGTGCAAGTTTTACTCGAATGTTTGTTCAATTCAATTTATAAAAATATCAATATTAATTATAAACAAAGCTTCAAATGCAAAATTAAAAAATTCAAGTAAACTAATTAGTCAAACATAGGCTAATTAAATTTTCCTTAATTCATTCGAATGGAATATGCAGTAGTAATTAAGTGGAACTAATAATAACACTGATCATAACTGAAGAGTTGTGTCAGTATTATTTTCTTCTTTTGGAGAAAGTTGCGATCAGTGAGCAGGGATAGGACCCCCCTGGGTCATGGTCTGCTGCTATATATGTTTCATCGATCTTAAATTAATACCTATATATTATGCCCCATGTGACCACAACCAGTTGATGGTGATGTATGTAGTAGCTGATCAGTGCCAGTGCAATGCATCACTGCTCAGATATATGCATTACATGCCTCCTTTGGCATAAAATTAATTACCACTGCAGTACACTTCTCTTATGCTCTTTTTTGTTTCTTTGCACTATTTCAAATTGTGAAACTAATTAAAGTTCTCAAACTAACTATTGGTGTGTTTAGTTATATCGAAAATTGATTTTGACCGAATAAATTAAAGAGATCCATCTACCAAAAAAAATTAAAAAAATTCAAAGAGATCCAAAGAAAACCAATGTATCTCCAATAGAGCTCACACTTCAACTGTCAAGATTATAGGAATATCTATATCCATAGCCATCGAGGGGTAAAAAGCACTTACTGGCTTGTGGTTCTTTCTAATCCAAAACTCGTTATGCTTTAGGGATCTTAGCCAATTTATAATGTGATGGCCAGCTATGATTTTTATTTTTCACACGTATATAACCATTTTGTGACAACTTTTGACTAATAAAAAAAGAGAAAAAAGAATATTGTCATAAAAGTTGTCCTCAAATGATTGTAATGTGTAAAAGTTACTTGACCCATATATTTTGACTTTAGATTAAATTTTTATTTTAGATTAAATTAGAAATTAGATATATTTTTCACTAGTACCTTTAAATTATTAGTCTACATTAATATTTTACATATTTAATTGTATTATTACAATCTAAAAGTGAAAAATGATAATGTGTATATATATATAATGTCACATTCTTTAAAATATCATGTTAAATATCAAAATGAATTGTTTAATTTCATTGGTTGATTTTTTTTTTTTAAGGAAGGAATTGGTTGATTAGTTTGTTGGTCTTTTAAACACATGTTAGATTACTTATTTACATATGTTTATATGAAATGACTATTTAAACATATTAACATGATGTACCGGATTTTCTAAAAAGTTAGATTTAAACTTAAAATAACAGACTACATGTAAGATTTAGGACTTAAGTTTTTGGACTAATCTAAGTTTAGGTCTTGTAAAACCTAGTTTAGTATAACCTATTCACATTTCTACTCCATTTTTTTTCATTATTTCATAGCGAGTGAAATTTGTGGTTTTGTCATATATTAATATAATGATATAATATTATTTGTGTATTCAAGTTTCGCTGTTGTTGTAGCCAAATATGTTTTTGACTTTTAACCTTTTATTGTGATGATTTTTTTTTGGAATTAAAGAATTTAGGTCTTTCATATTATATGATATAACAAAACTTATATATGTTTTTTAAGAGGAAAACTTATGTATGTCATTGACGTACCGTACGCGTATCAATGTCCTCCAAGATTGATAAAAAAATCCAAAACAATTTTTTTTGGAAATAGAGGTGGCTTGCTTGTTTTCTTCCTTTCTGTGCTCTAGAAATACAATATTTACAACTCAACTTCAGTTAATCTTCCAAAAATATAATAATTATTGAAATTTTAAGAAGATTGTTTGATGTATATATGCATAAACTGTTTCACAAATGTAAAAAAATTACAAGAAGATTGTTGGTAGGAGATTGTAAGAAGGAAATAACGGAACATGGACGAGTGATGGCAAATGCCAAATGGTAATAGTGGTTCTGACAAGCTGAGAAAAGGATAGCAAGAACAGTGGCATAACTGATAGCTTGCTTTTCAAGTATATATATCAGTTAGAGCAGAACGTTCCATCCATGCATACACATTACCCCAACGACAAAAAAATAAATAAAAAAAAATCCCAAAATTCAAAACAAGTTTAAGAAAAAAATGGTTTAGAGTTTTCAAAATTCAAAATGGTTTAGATCAATAGAATCACTATGAGTCACTATAATTTTGAAAAATACTATTATACTTTGAAGTTTAATAAATCACGGTGCTGCAACTTTGCGGAACTTACAACAAGTTTAAACACATATTTTGTTGTGTTTTCTCTTCAACTACTTGCACAAGTAGATGAATTATATTGTTTGTGTTTAGTCCATCTAGATCTTGATCAACTAATAATTTAAATTCTATTTCATTAATTTCGTTATTTCCGCATATTTCACTTGCAATCTTTATTTTGGGCTAAATTTTTTATTCTTATTTCAATATTTCAAAATAAATACAAAGAGTACTTAATCTATAATTCAAAAATATAGAAAGGTGATCGCCCCGTAAAAAAAAACACCCTACTTCAAGAAACAAAACATCGAAAAAAGGTTTAAATACCAATCATAACATCCACTCTAACAATATTTCAATATTTCTATCAATTCATATAAAATTATAGACATGTTAAAGAGCATTTTGCGGCTGGGAAAATATTGATGAGGCCAGAAAGACAAAGTCTGGGTTTGGTGAGGCCGAGGCATGCTGTTGTTGTCGGAACAGCAAAGGGATGGTTGGTCATCACATTCATACCATCTTTTCTAATAATGCTACGATGATGATAGACGGACAGGATTGGACTGATGCATGCATCAGAAGTTGACATTTCACCTTGCTCAAAGAGAGAGTGGAAAAAAATGCAAAGGTGTATCTTCACTTTTGTCCATTATTTCTTTCAAGGTTTATAGGCTTGAAGCATCGTATATAACAATTTGAAAAGCGTGATCAATATCATAAATCCATTAGAGTAACAATAGAATACCAAGACTGTCCTTGCATTTTCTTAATTTATCCTTTTTTTTGTTCTAAAAGTATAATTTATTCATCTTTAGTATATTATTTATTAAAAAAAATATTGTAACACGAATCTAATCATGTCTCTCACACTCATATACACAACTTAAGTTTTTTCAATTCGTCCATCATTTATCCATATAAATGTACATTTAGACAATTATGAGGATGTTTTCTGTTTTTTCTCTCTATTTTTTTTCCTACTAGTTCGTGAACATTATTTGTATGTAAGCTATACTTGGTGATCAGTAACTCTTAAACTTATATAGTTAAAAAATTCGTTTGCTAACAATAAAATTTTAGTTGTGTTAACTTTCTTTGTATTTATTTTGTATTTAAACTCTTTTTTTTTATCAAATTATGCTCATTAAACTTGGTCCCCGAGATATAAAGTTGGCTAATCAATAATATAGTGTGTCAAGTTGCACATACATTCAGGCAAAAAAAAAAGTTGCATATATAAACATTATATGGGAGGTGCCATGTCCTTTGATTCAATCCCATCATTATATGGGGTCATAATGGGATACAATGTCAATACTCAATATCTCAACTAAAAGCTTCTTGTCTAATAATAATAAAGAGTAGCCCTAAAATTCAAAATTGCTGCGTACGGATGGTTACCACTATAAGAGATAGTGATTCATCAAAGATCAAAATGTGGGCCTTTATAAAAAATTGTAAGTCTTCGTTTGTCTTAGGGTGTTTGAATAAGTTCTTTATGATTTAATTTTATATGTTTCCTCTTGTCAAAGGAAGTCAAACTTTTGATAAAGAATATATTAGTTTTAACTTACACAATGTAAAAACCAAAAACACCAAAGAAAATCTAGTATATCTTATATACTTCCGACCATAAGCATGAAAGATGAATTGTCTTAAATAAATTATACAAAGTGGATTGTTTTTCTTTGAAGTAGAAAGTGGATTGTTATATGGTACGAATGGCTGCAACCATGAATTCACTATTAGAAAAAGTAAAATTAGCAAGGAAAATTAGTGACGAAAAAATGAAATTCCTCACAAATTCCTTAGTCGCAAAATTTAGTGACGGAATTAGAGAGAGATTTTACGTTTTTCCTCACTAAATATCCCTCATTAATTTTTGTTTTTTTAGCAGTGATTGCACGGTTTGCTGCGCAATTTGTTCATATATACTTCATAGCAAACCCATGATGACTTATGAGTTTTTTAATCTAAATAAAAGATATAAGTTCTTTGATATGATTCACAGCTTAATGTCATGATGACTAATAAGAAAGTTAGAGGACTGATTTAAACGGTAGTAATTAAAGATTAAGAAAGTAGCTTTTCAGAGGTGAAAGTATACTATATGCCCGATCACCAATAAAAAACTGTATCTTTGCTTTAATCATTTATGATTCCAATCTAAATGCTCACATGGGTCGGTCATACAAAGCTGCTGGATCAAAAGAATGACTAGATTCAAATGGTAATATCTAAATTATTGATAAATTCTTATAAATACGTTTATCAAATTCTAAATTCTTTTCTTTTTTTTAGAGATCAAATTCTAAATTCTTAAGTACATATTGTCTAGTAAATCAAAGATTAATAAATAAAAAATAAAGATTTATACATTAAACTATCATTTCTGAGACACAACCAATGTGTGACAATTAAATGTATAATAAAACTATAATGTAATAATAACTAAAAAAAACATTTAAGTTCATGCTCCTCCTCAATGTCTCAGTTCAATTTTTTCCGGTGTTAATTTTGAGTGAGCTATTCAACTTCTTAAAAAAACTAAAAAAATTATAACTGGTAGATCGAGAATTGTTTAAAACAAGGGCGGTGTAGCAGTCGCTTGGTGACTTGGACGAAGCCGAGACCTGGGAGATATAGGTGAAACATTGATGCCTCGTTCACTTCGTCATCGAATATGGTGGGTATAAGCATATGTTTGAGAAATTCTGCAAGTGAATTCGTGATTGTAAAAACCGATTGCTTCTCCTCTCTTTGTGATGTTGATATAGGAGATTATCGACCCATAATTTTATATAAGTCATTTTCAATATTTTTTTAGATATAATTTAATTATTAAACATTTATTTTATAAGATTTTTTTAAGGAATCATAACATCAGTTTTGAATAATTAATTAATTAGAATTATATTCCCTCTATTCTCTTAAAAATATCATAATATTATTCGTATTTGTTGAGTAATTTTATTAGTAGATCCATGATTTAGTCTTTACCGCCATGCACCCTTTTAATTGATGCTGATCCATTTAATTCATCCATCTTAACGTGCAACTCTCATAATACATCATATGTAACCATTTCTGCAAGAATGAAAAGTAATATGGTGCTGAATCAAAACTGATAATAATAAGGAAATGAAATTAAATAAATTGTTATAGTTACCAACCAAATGTGTTTAGCTGATAGTCATTGAATATGTATCATTTTTTATTCACACATTATCCTTCTTTCCCTTACAAAATTTCAACGTCACCTTGCTACAAATCAGAGGGGTTGACTAAATTAATACCTCCTTAATAGTGCATTTTGTTTTTGTCCTCCACAATAACCACCACTTTAATTTTCTAATAATTCTACTTTAATTTTTTTTAGTGTGTCATCCGTTTTTACTCCTCCTTAGAGTGCTCTCAGCTCCTTTAAAACCTCCGGGCTACACCAACAAATAGCATCTCACGCCATCGTCACCAGCTTTCAAAAAATTTCTAAATCTTATTCCCAGTTTGCAAGCATTTTGTGTGGCTTTGTAGTGCGCTATTAGGAAGGAAAGCATCCAAGGTAAAGGCAGTTCCCTATACTAATCATAACTATAACTAATGGTGAGGTTTATAATTTAAGGAGTATAATTCATAATCGTGGTTAAAGAGAAAAAAAATTAAATTAAATTTCTAAATGATAAAGTTTAATCGTTAATAAAATGGTAATTCTTATTATGGTTTGTAAGAAATTTGTGTATGAGAATGAAATATTGATTATGATTTATATGGTTTGTAATGTTTGAGAATAAAAATATATAATATTAAGATTTAATTGTGTTGTTGCCATAGTGTTTTGGTTTTATATTAGAATTGACTGAGTGGCTGGATATATATATTTTGAAATTCATTATCATGGCATGACATATGCATAGAATGTGTGGCTTGTTTTATTATCATGACATTTGCATAGCATGTTTGGATTGTTTAGCCTTTGAGGCTCGTTAGGATGCGTGGTTTGTTTATATCTGAAACATTTAGTTTAAGAGCAAACATAACATTGCATAAAGAATCATTGCATAAAGACCTTCTAAAAAAGATATTTTTTTATATTTCTTTCTTTTTGATCGTTTATGTGCTGTATGATTAATTTTATAATATTGTATGATATGTTTCGTTTGATTTATATGATTTGTGGTTAAAGAATGATGTGATGGTTTTATGCGCTGGAAAAAGAAAATAGGGTTTTTTATTGAAATGTAATTGTAATTTAAAATCTTTTGAGGTGTATTATTTTTTGTAGAATTGACTCATTGTAAGATCCGGATGTGAATTTCTTCAATTTGCAAATAATTAATTTAAAGAATAATATTTAATTGGTTTATTTTAATAGTTTTCTTATAGATAATTTTCTAATTCTTTTCCTTCTAATAATTTATTTAAAAATTAAATAAATAGTCTCATTTTTAAAAAGAATACTTTTTTTAAATAATGTCTTGGATTAAAAATGTGGGGCGTTAGAGGAGAGGATGTTGTGTTACATACAACATTGAATTGGATAGCATATTATGATAATGTTGATTTTGCTTTAGATTCTAAGAAGGTCGTTGATCAATTTAAGTCAAATATAGAAGATAACAATGTATTTGGTTGTATTATATATGTTTGTAAAAACTTGTTCCATAATATGTTTGCTCCCTGGTTAGCTCAGGTAGCCCCTGGTCATGCTAGCTCCCACATTTACACTATGTACCGTCATGTATTTGGCATATTGTAACTAATGAAAAACAATGAATTTTCTTCCTTAAAATATTTTTGTTTCAAAACTTAAATTTGACCTTGTAACTTTTTAATTTTTTTGCCAAGTATGAGGCAGTGTAGTACTAAAAAATTAAGTGTGAAAAGAACACATTTCTCTTAACGTTAGGCTCAAGCTGAAAGCCCAACCTACTCACTGTTAATATGAAGAGGAATGTTATTTAAACAACCCTTTGTTAGGACACCTTGTTGGACAACCAAAATATATAAAGAAAGTTAGGTAGTGGCACAAAAACCAAAACAATAGAGAGAAGGTAAAAACACGTATGAGAGAAAGTTAGGTAGTGGCACAAAAGTTGTCAAAAAATGGTTGTTCAAATATTATTTCTCTAATATGAAAGGCTGAATTGGAATTTCCACGGCCACCAGAAGGAACTTTGTCGTTTAGCTTCCATATTATGACAAGAACTGCTCCTTTCCTTCTTTATTGTGTATTTGTTTGAAAAGCTTAAAAAATTAAACACTTGACCACATTAAAGTTGCCGCACTTCTTGCTCACTTCTCTAACCCAAGTGTCAATTTCCTCACTTTTTGTGCTTGTTTACGTTTAGGGTTGTTTAATTGTTGCGCAGATAGAATTTCATAATTGGAAGCCACGCACATTCATAAACACTTTGAGAGGGAAAATTAATGAGATTGAAGAGAGGGGAGAAAATTTTAGAAAGATTACAGAGAGGAGAGAAAAATCGTAGAAAGTGCATAAGTTATATCATTTCTACAGACTGTAATTTTCGCATATCATGGACAATCATTTAGGTTTGGTTTGCTCCTCAAGATGTAGGAGCTTATCTCCGAACCTAATTCCTTGTGTGTTTAAGAAATTTATTTGTATTATTTATTGGATTTTATGCATTCAGTTGATACCCAATCAATATTTTGCATTATTATTGTTCATCATCGAGTTTCAACATAGTCTCGGTTGTGAGTATCACGACCCTAACACCAACTAATTGATTAAAAACAACAAAAAAATTGCTCCTCAAGATGTGGGGACGAGGAGGAAAAAACTCCCCATGGTCGAGAACGAGGACGAGGGTACAATTTGAGTGACGGTGCAAAAAGTGGGAAAGTACTCCCCACCCCATCCTTTCCCGTCGATATCCCCATGTGACTCTCATAAACGACATCACCTTGAAGCAACTCATTCACGTTTCTCTCCAACGATGTAGCTCTTTACACTCATTGAGTCTCATAAATTTGGCTTGCATATCAATATTATAACTTTTTTCCGACCAATTTTATTGTAACATAAAATGCATTAATTTATCTTTAAAAAAAAAGCATTAATTTAAGTATTTTTATTATTATGCAACAAAGACAGATGAAATTATATTAATTGGAATCCATTTGACATAAACAAAAGTAATTTTGAAGTAA
>Ga0315914_1003594_pt1 | contig 23517 bp, 2 predicted proteins | sample MpolenodulesMG_FD_203920 | JGI IMG/M metagenome (GOLD analysis project Ga0315914, IMG submission 203920) | Medicago polymorpha root nodule microbial communities from Los Angeles, California, United States - elongated nodules | ecosystem: Host-associated > Plants > Roots > Nodule | place: USA... | reverse complement strand
TCAATTAATCCACGTTTTAGCAAAACATGTGACTATGAAAATCCATAAGAAAATAGGAAATTCAAGAATCTCCGAAATGGATCAACATAGACACTTAGTTTAAAGAAAATAAAATATGGATTAATGTAGCCACTAGAATGTTTATAATGAACGAACATTTATGATTATCTCAGTTTGTAAGTACTTCAAGAACACAATATCATACTCGATAGGAGTATTGATATTATACATTGTACTTATTATTTATTACCTCGTAAAATGTGGAATGTTGGTAAAAGAGAAGCACAACATATATTGAATGCCAAGAGGTTATTGTGCATATTCCAACAAAATTGACTTAAACATCCAATTATGATGCTTATTGAGATAAAAAAAGAATTTTAATATATATCTCAACATATTAGAATGAGACTATGTTTAAAGTCTCTTAAGTTATGTCATATTTTATAGTGTGCACAAGAGTATATGACAATGACGAGAATTTTAAATTGTATGTATATATTATTGTGTACACATTTGTCTTGCTCTCACATATATATAAACAAAAGTGAGATTGTTTCTCATCTGAGCTCAAAGTATATAGTGTTGTGTACACACTCCCACTGATCCCACATATATATAAACAAGAGTAAGTGGGATTCTCATTAGTGATCACTGAAATATAGAACTATTTTAATAATTTAATATTCAACAGTGGGATACTTGATTACTAGTGCAAGATTATCAACATAAGTGGTTATATAATTTCAACTAACAGAGTTTTATGAACTCAACCACATATTTTGCACATTAGTATAGCAGAATTATTAACTCAAGTGGTAACTTAATGATAGTATGAAACCCCATGAATATATAATTTATCAATGACAGATATTATCAAGAATTGAGTTTCGTAGTTAACCACATATATTCTGCATTTAGAATTAAGGAGAATGTAAATTTTCATTTTGGGAATTTTATAACATGAGATCTCCTTTTCACAATTAAAATTCCAAAGAATTTTATAAATATAGTAACCTTTATATGATAGAGTATGATGATTATATAAAAGTTTTATCATCATATTAGTGAGATAAGTCTCTTATTATTATAAAATAGAATATAAGACTCCATTCACAATTTTAGTAACTCACTCAAAACTCAAATGATACAGTTATAATTACACACATTTGAGAAAAGATTAGGTTACACGTAGCGGAAATACATGAGACGTATATTTTATTATTATCGAGGATATAAAAGAAAATAGCCATAAATTTCCATAAGTATTAAAGAATAGTAATAATATAAGATATGTCTAAATATACCATTTATAATTATTTAGAATAGTGGTATAAATAAATTTTTCTTAACAAAGTTGTTAAGAATTTTTGGATTTTGACATATTGCTTTTACAAAATGAGTTTACAATAGTATAAAAGGATATGGAAGTGTGTAATAATTTATGAGAATAATAATTTATGAGAAAAAACTATAATTAATACCCTCAATATAAGTCTCTACAATAATTTTATATCTAGAGTTAGGAAACAAATAATATATTTGTTTATAAGATATAGTTAATTGACATGTTGAATTTGTCCTCGCTTGTTAAAGAATAATATTTTCTCCACTTGATGGAGAATGGTAGTTAAACTAATAATGTATTTTTCTTACCTATGAAATGATGATTATGTTAAGTAATGTCATGCCAATAGGGTATGTCTATCACGTTACACAATACATAGCAAGGATTCTCCCACTTGATAGAGAATAAATAATGATAGTTGAATTAAAAGTATAAAAGATATTTTAAATAAATATTCAACTATTTCTCTATCACATAATGATTATGTTAAGTAACGTCACACCGATAGGGTATGTTCGTCACTCACATAACAAAGGGATAGTAGCAATCCAAAATATTATTCACTGCATGTCTTTTAATAGAGTAACTTACTTATTGTAATCTCATTCAAGGATCTTAAGGATAATAAGTAATAACTATATCATCACAATGTACAATTCTTATGTCTTAAATTAAATATTGATAGGGTACTCTAATTATATTTGACATAAGTATAAAATTAAGGTACATTGAATAATAGCAATATATTAATAACAACGCACTGATAGGGTATGACCGTCACCAATACAATGCTAATCTATTTAACAAAATTCGCATAATTGTACCCACGATAGGTGAGATTACTATTATACAAATCAATGTTTATGCTTAAGAGAATATGATACAATAATATCATGCATAAACAATTGTATTTAATTTCGATAAACCCTTTAGATCAAACTTGAAACTATCACGGGTCAAAATGATCCGTTTCTCTGATACCAATTGATAAAAGTTTTAGAATGTAGTCATAGATCATTAGATACAAGTTATAGCATATCATCAATAATAAAGAATGAATAAAGAAATTGTGTACCTTTGAATTAGGTTGGTGAAGGATAACTGTCAGAAGGAGAAGGATGAGAGGGATGACTACCCTCATTCCGTTTAGCATCAGAATTTTCAGAATATTTTAACCGTCTGATGGGATGATGTTTAAATAGCTAAACGACTGAGGGCAGGGACCTCTCATTGGGCTTAAGCTAAATGGTTCAACCCATCACGGTCCATTTAGAAAGCATAGCCCAATCACACATATTCATAAACTAATTAGTGCTTAACACATTAGACCATAATTTATATTATGACATTAACTTATAATAATTGAGTATTGTCAATCCATAGTTGATTAATTAAATAATTAATCCAACATATACCTGAGGGAGCTCTAAAGAAAGAAAGAGCGTAGACAGGAAGAGAAGACAAAACGGATTTAAGGAAAATCAAGCGACCACCAAAAGACAAAAATCTACTCTTCCATTCAGACAGTCTAGCCTTAATGCGATCAATAATCGGTTCCGAAAACAACAAACGCCTAGATTCACCACCAGTAGGAAGGCCCATATAAATAAACGATAACCTCCCAATTTTGCAAGACAAAACAGATGCCGCCACATGCACCCACGAGTCTTCAATATGCTTTTATGAAAATTCTTTTTCAGCACTAACACAGCCTCAAAAAGGAATAGAACAGCCCTCAAGGCTCTGACATTATCCCAACTCTTAACTTCTAACATAAGCGTATCATTTGCAAATTGCAAATGAGAAATGACAGTAGGATTAGAAGAACCAACACTATATAACCAGTAAACATATTTGCCTCCGTCGCCGCAATCATAATAACGTTCAAACCTTCGGCATCAATAAGGAAAAGAAATGGGGAAAGCGGATCGCCTTGTCTTAATCAACTATGCAATGGAAATTCATTTGTAGGACTTCCGTTAACCAAGACCGAGGAAGTTGCTGAACCTACACACTCCTTCATCCACTTCCGCCATAAAGTTGGAAACGTCATTCTTCCCAAAACATCATCCAAATAACCCCAATCTACAAAATCGTAGGCTTTCTCAAAGTCGACCTTAAACAACAACAAATCTTTTTTCAACTTACACGCCTCATCAACAACCTCATTTTCTATAAGAATACGATCGAGAATTTGCCTATCCTTCACAAACGTCGACTGAGTATCAGAGATAATTGTGTTACCAAAAATTTTTGATAAACCCCATATGAATGCCATCAAGTCCCGGACTCTTAAAGTTGTCCCAATCCCACATCGCCGCCTTAATTTCATCCAAGCAAAATGGTTTAGTCAAATTAGCTCCCTCCGCATGTGATAACCTGTGAAAATGAAAATTATCCACTCTTGATGTATTAGAAGCAAAATACTTAAAATGATGTTCAAAATGGTTGAAAACCGCCTCCCTGACATCGAACACCTCTTCCACACGATCACCATCCACCAAAATAGAGGAAATAGCATTTCTACGTCTTCTATCAGTCATTAATGCATGAATATATTTAGAATTAGCATCACCTTCACGCAACTATGACATTCTCGCTTGCTGCCATGATATACTTGCATTAACCCAAGATAAAGAAAAACGATCAGCAGAAAGCCCATGTAAACCAACAATTTCCTCCTCACTAAGTTCCTCCACCTCTCCCTTAGACTCCAACAAAGTGATATTTTCCTTTAATGAATCAATTCTGCTAGGCAAATTATGAGTGTGAATTAAGTGTCATTCTGAGTGCCATTTTAATAATTTTTCTCTTAACACAAATCCACCCCACCCTTGCATATGAAAAGACTGCCATTTCTCATGCACAAACTGATGGTACTCGAAAATATCTGACCAACATTTCAACATGCGCGTTGGTCACAGTCCCCAATTTTCCTCATCAACAGACAACATCACCGGACAATGATCTGACAACCCTCGTATAGTCGCCATTTGCATACAATTTGGCCACCTCAAACACCAATCTTCATATGACAGATTAGGACAAATAATCCTAGAACTTAATTAGGACATTTAGTTTGTTTTTTTTTTTTTGTTTTAAACAAATTAGGACAATTAGTTTTGTAAATTAAGATGGACAAATTATCATATAATAAAGAATTTATTTTTGTACAAAAATGAAAGAATTTGTCTTTTGAGCCAGAAAATTTGGGAATTAATAAGTAAATTATTCTTGAAATTTATCTAATATTGTATTATTCATGCACTTGAGTCCGCACTCAATTTATGTGAACTACATTAAAAAAAAAAAAAAAAAAAAGAAGTCACGTGCCCTTAAAAAAAGGTTTTATTTAGTTGGAAGAATTTTATGTCAATTCCAACTTTGACATTAATAATTGTATCAGTGAAATTAACTCAGTTGGTAGAGACATTGCATAATATATGTAAATGTTAGGGTTCAAACCACAGACACTTCAATTCACATTTAAAATGTTTGTGTCTGAGCAACTATACTACTTGACAAAAAAAAAAATTAAACTGATGGTAAATACTCCGTTTGTCTTTTGTCTTTTTATAGTATAAGTCAATTTTACTTTTTTTTTTTACATATATCAAGAAAAGTAGTTCGTGAATTTAATATATTTATTTTTAAATAAAATTTCAAAGATATATATTATACTCCCTCCGTTTCAAAATGAGTGTCGTTTAAAGTTTTTACACACATATTAAGAAATGCATTAATTAAAAGAAAGATAGATGTTATTTTACCAATCATCATAATCAACTATCGGTTTGTTTTTTATTAAAGAAAAAATAATACTTTGGAAGTAGTGTATGTAGTATTAATTGAAGGGTATAATTGAATATAAAAATTTATTATTGCATTGGAAATTAAAAGTGACATTCGTTTTGAAATAATTTTTTTGGCTAAAACGACACCATTTTAAAACGGAGGGAGTATGTGTTTTTTGAATAATGCAAAATGAAATTTCATACAAATATGTTCTCTCTAGGTGGTTAAACAAGGTAGTAAAACATTTGATTAAACATATACACGAACAAGAAAAACAAAAAGAGAATACAACTAAGTGGTTAAACCATAAGTGATTAAATTTAAAATCAATAGTTAACATTTGATTATTAGCTTTCGGCCACCAGAAGAACAATAATCTAATTTTTTTTTTTCTTCAACCAAGGTAGTAATTGATTCCTCCATTTGCTTAAAACAACAAGAGTGTCTTTATTTCCACGTTACCTGGAGTAGCAAGCCACGCAATATGCATAAAACATATTATTTTCTTCGAATATCCTGCCAGCGCACCAAATTGAATAACATGATTCATCACATGAAGAGGATTCACCAAAGAAATACTCATCCATTGCACCAATAGCACAAGGTCTCCAAAAAATTTGCATCCCAAGAACAAGCGATCCAATTTTTCCTCAAAGTCACACGCAACAGTACAAACATTTAAATTTGTGTGAAAAATACCATGTTTTACCAGATTATCTTTGGTAGGAAGTCGATTCCTTCCTAGCCTCCAAGAAAAAATTGAAACTTTCAATGGTATTGTTTTATTTCGAATCGAATGATTTCCTAAAGATCATGACGAGTACTCGGCTCTGCCGCAGTCAACAACTGGTATACTCCACTAATAGCTTAACCTTTGTCAGGTGTAAGATACCAACTCCACATGTAAAAAAATGTTGGATAAAGCCTCACAACACTCCCCCAACATCTCTTCCTCCCAGAGCAAATAACCGACACCGTCATTTCCAAGCCTCCCTCCAAACTGTCAATCTATCGTATACATATCTACTACCGTAGCGAAAAGACTATCTGCCAAGTCGAACAAACATCTAAATCTCTCACAAAATGTTTCCCCCTTCAACCACACATCAGACCAAAATAAAACGTTCTTGTACCGTCTCCCACCACCCTCACCAAGTTGTCATTAAATCGTCTTCCCATTGTTAAGCCCTCCACTCTAGGTAGACTCTCAACATTCCTCCACCACACAGACCCACCTCGCCCTCCCTCCCTCGCTGTCCCTCCTTCACTCACATACCTAGTCACAATCTATCATGCTCAACACATATCCTCCAACGTCATCGTCCTAACAAAACTAAATTAAATTCATGCAATTTGTGCACCCCTAAACTTATGTTCTCCTTTCCTAGGTAGATGGTGGTATTCCAATTAAACCAAGGTCTTTTCCTAATACCCCTTTTCCTGAGAACAAAAATGGAGTGGGGATTGCCTTCTCGTAGCCCCTCTCAAAAGAAAACTTGTATTTTGGACTCCCATTAACAAGTATTGAGGCCACATTGCAGAAGTTACACATTACCTAATCCACTTCATCCACAAAACGGAAAAATTCATTTTTTCAAACTACATTAAATATTTCCAGTTGACATAATTGTATGCCTCTTCAAAGTCAACCTTGAATATAAGTAACTCTTTCTTTAATTTCTTTGCTTTATCAACCACCTCATTAGCAATAAGAATGATGTCCAGAATTTGCCTACATTCTATAAAAGTTGATTGACGAGTCAGAGATAACACTCTCAATTGCTCTTCACATCTCAATATGAACTACGAGAAATGAACTGACCGCTAACATAGAGTGATTCACGTACCAACAACCCCATTGATAAATCACAATAAGTCATTAAGACTCTTCTGAGTCAAACCTGAAACCTGTAAATTTCAACAAATCTGAGTAGAATCAAAGAATCTAAGAACGAGAACGTCATCAAACATGACAACATCCGTTTGACATACCCTTTTTTATAACCAGATCCATAACTCCATCACGACAAAACAGCCGCAGGCGTTCTGGAACGAAAACGAACCTCTAGATCCAAAACGAGACAGTGAAGGTTAAGGTTATCGAGCTTGGCACAAAAGGGTAAATAAATTCAATTAAACAACCTAATAATTGTCAATTTCTCACAACACCCAAAGGTGGGAACAAAGCAAGGGAACTCACCATGACTTAAATCTGGATTCTCTCCCAGCTTATCAACATCTTATGCCTCAATTCCATTGCTAAACTTCTGTTCTTCGGTCAACATCAAAACAAATTAAATTCTTGGTTCAACACAAATCCTACATCAGCCCTCAAACTTCAAAGTCATCTAAAAACTTCAATACTGGACCAAAATTCGTGAAATTGGTACCAAAATGTCGAAAATTTCGTTAGCTACCCGTAGCATAAAAAATCAACTGATGGAGAGAGTTCTTACTGTTTTAGTGGAGCCCCGTCCCAAATACAGGTTTCACCCAAACAACAACAAAACAACTTTTAACAATTTCAAACCAAGCTTCAATCTTCAAAGGTTTGAAGGTAAACCAGTACAACGAGGGTTCTAAATATGACAAAACTAAAGTTTATTAATACATAAGACATAGGGTGGGAAAAGAAACAGTCTTCTAAATATGGATGTACTATATGGAGAGGAAAACTGCTCCTCCCAACACATTTTGTTCATTTTCAACCAAACTTCGTAGTTAAGAGTTAACTCACCTCTTGCTTAAGCGGATGTTATACCCATGAGACTGACACAGGTATTTTATAAAGTTTGGTTGGGAGCGAGCATTTTTTGTTAGGAGAAGAACATTATTCTTTGGGGAGTGGGTGCATCTAGTCCACACCAGACAAATAGATATGTCCCTTCATTTCTCATTTGACTCTTATTAAACCTTTTAGGGTCTCGATGCTAGTTTCTACTCGATGCTAGTTTCTACTTTCGTATCATGCTAATTTTTCATCATTGTAACCATACCTAAATTTGGTTGATCGTGTGACTCTTAAATTAACTAAACCTTTAGTAATGCTCAGTACTTGGAAAAAGGTATAAAGGTAACTGGTATCCCCATGCACTAATTAAGCAACTATCATAAAAGAGAACTGTTTTATTGTAAATTAATTACACAATTTCAATGTATTAACTACTATATAATTTCCTTTTTCATATCCTTAACCAGTGCCCCGGAAGCACCAGTTAGCATTTCCATGTTATAATCAAAACTTGGAGTAAAAAAAATTTGTTCAAAATATAGCTATTGAAGTAATAGCCTCATAGTTTGTTGAAGATATCCTCATAGATTTTTGTTATTGTAATTTGGTTTAAATTCAAACGTCTCAAACTTGGTAGCGCACCAATTACCAATCACTTTAACAATTTAAAGAGTAAATACAATGGATCAGAACAGGCGCATATTTGTTAACATTGACCTCTCATTCCACTATTCCTACGAATTCCAGTTGTATCATTAACCTCTAAAACAATCCCATATTAAGTCACACTAATACAAGCTGGATTATTGGAGATAAATATAAGCTTTAATTGTTTTTACAATGTTAAAGTCAACAATGTCAATTCCAAATTCAATTTTGGGTCACACCAATACCATAAGCATTATTCATGTAGTAACTTAGGTTACCAAACACGATCGAGTGTCAGTTCATTGTATTAGTTAAAGAAGTGTGTATGAGAGAAAAAGTTGTCACAAAAGTTGTATGAACTCTAGTTAAATTTTATAACCAAATTAATTTAACTATGTGTGAACACCTTAGGTATAAATTAACTAATTTGTTCTCTCATCATTGTTACTAGTAAACACCTTGATGCAAAATCAAAATAAAGGCATTTATCAGACCGTAGTGTGGCCACTATATAAATAAACTCCATACATAAAGCTTCTCTGTGTGAGAGAACAAATATTTACAATATAGAAACACAATGAACAATCAATTTGTAGAGATCAGTTATCCCCACGGAAATGCCATAAACCTTCCCAAAAACCTAAATTAAGTTAAACCAAAAAGATTTATAGCATTTCAATGGGAAAGACTGATCTCAAAAAAAATTGATTTGAGTGATAAAACAGCTAATCTCAATCTATATAATCTCAATCCAATTGAAACAATTTGTCAATTTGAAGAGGCAGCCCATTCTCCTAGTTAACAATCTATACCATCCAATTCCTTTCAGAGTTTCATTGAACAGAATACGTAAACATATCATTGAAAACATAAACATGCAAAAAATACGAAACAAAGTCACTTTTCATCACTTGGAAGTTAGAAATGAGTGTGCGGTACAGTTACTAGTAAACACCTTGATGTATAATCAAATAAAGGCATTTATCAGCGAAACTTCCAACACTTAATGTTGGCCTTCCATGAATCAGTGTAATCACTTGAAAAAAATTCAATCTTAACTGGGATTATGAAGGCCCAATCATAGATAAAAACTTATAAAACAGTATAATGAGAAATATTTATACATCATCAGAAAGGATAATTCATCTCATCCACAACATATGTTGTGTAGGAAGGTGTCCTAAGATTTATTCCAAACTCATCACATGATATTGCAAATTCAAACTCCTCAAATATTTACAAATTATAAATTGACATAACATTTCATTTAAAATAACCTAAAAGCAAAACATTCCATTTTAGCCAAAAATGTAGATTCAGAAACATAATAGATATATTTAGCATCACAAAATCAGATCAAGTGTTGGATTATATATATTGCTTCATCCTTATCTACAATTCAAATCAAATTAACAAACCAACCTAGATCTAGAAGCAATAATTCAAAACAGCTTAAACCAATTAATCACATGGTAAAAAAAAAATTGAAATTTTGTTCCCCGACGTCCATATACAGCATTAGAATTGATGTAGTGGATAGCGAGGGGAACACAATTATAGGCTTCATAGAACATTGCAAACACATTAAATTAGGTGCAAGCATAATTAAAATCAAAATCTGAAGCCACTAATTAGATAATAACAAAAACATTAACAATAAAAGTGGGAGATTAACTAGTTAACTCAGTCCCTTAGATGTTCAATATAAATGCGATCATACCCGCAATTCATTACAGGTCTGTTAAAGACTCATCACAGTTAACTAGCAAAACCCATTTACTCAAATCACTCAAAATCGAAAACCCATTAATAAAAAAACGATTTTTACAAGAAATTTGAAATTTAGTTGTTCTTTCATGCTCCCAAAACCAAAAAAGGGGATTTTGGAAGTGAAATGAAGGAACAACACATATTAATTTTGCTTCAAGGGAACGAGTCTGAATGGGAATTGAATTGATCCACATCGACCAGATAGTGAAGCCTAATTGACAAATTGAACAAAAAAATTGCGAAAATTGAAAAACCCTAATAATTGAGAAACCCTAATTTGAGAAAAGGGGCTAAGTGGAAGAGAAGTGGATGGGAACGGCGGATGATGAAGAATGATAGTTGTGTGGTTGGTTATATAGTGAAAGATGGTTGATCGGACGGCTAGTAGACGAGTGATTGGACGGTTTAGATTTGTTGTGGAGAGATTGATGGGTTTTGTGTGGCTAGGTCAAAACCCTAATAGGGCCCAAGGAAACAAGAGTTTGCAAGAAAAACATATTGAGACTTATTATTGTTTGTACATCTGTATTTGCTAATACTACTTCTCATTTTTATTTTTTCAAGGTTAAATACATTTTTTGCTTTAAGTTTACCCCCTTTTGTATTTGCTAGTCTCTTGTGTATATTTTGACCAATTTTGACGGGAAAAAATGAAGACAGTGCTAATTTTAATGATGTGGCCACTCCTCGCAAATGTGAAAATTAGAAAGAAAAAATAATAATAAAAGGAAAATAAAAGAAGAAGAATATGCGAGACTCGACTCGACCTAATGAAGATAGTTCTGTAATGTTTAAATAATGAAAATAGCTCCGTAACGTATAATTTACTTCATATGAAAACTTTATTTTTCATCTCAAGTCTTTCCTCAACATTATGTTTTTTGAGGAGAGAAATAGATAAGCGTAGAGACCTAGCATTTCTGATAATAAAGTATTTTTACTATATTTACACCTTTTCGACTCCACAAATATCAAGATATTTTTACTATATTTATTTCTTTAACTATTGTCCCTTATACACTTGTTAGCGTTTTTCTAATCACTTGTTAGCACATGTTAACATATTTCAATTGGTCAAAATAGGTTTGTTTTGCCTATATTTTGGGACAAACAAAATACCTTTTTTTTTCAATAATTTGGGATGGAGGGAGTATTCCTTCATTTATAAGAGGTGTATATAATAACTCATATTTATCCGGAAAACTTTATAATCTCATATTTATCAGGAAAACTTTATATCATTTAGATTCAACAAAGTTTTTTTTTCCAAGCAAAATATGGCCCTGTCTCAAACTAGTAGGAGTAGAAAGCTAAACATAGGGGTGTGGGATAAATTCTTCACATGCTTGCATTAAGACCCACTTGTCCTTTATTTTTCGGCCCGATTGTAGCTTTCTTTAAGAATTATGGGTTTGTTCATTGTCCGTTGAATACACTTTGCTTTTGGAAAATTACTCTTTAGACACCTATGAATTGTTCATATGCACCTCGAACTTTCAAAAATACCCCTAGCAATAATTAATTATCGTTCAGTGATTAATGATAGTTAATTACTGTTTCAGGAACAAAAGTTATTTTCCGTTTCTAGGAATGACAATTAGGACACACTTGGACAACTAGGACACAAAACGACATATCTAGACACACTTGTCAGTCAGAAACACCATTCAACAAACAATAATTTTTCCAGCAACAATTATCACTAATGATTCAAGAACAATACATTGTCATTCATAATTCAATAATATTACACTAATTCAACATTACGTCAACTATACATAAACAACTGAATTCATCATTACATAAATTGACAACAATAATAATATAAAACTCAACAACATGACATCAAATTTCTACAAATAATTTTGGACACTTAAGATATAGCTTATTATCTTCAACCAACCAGAAAAACATGGATACTACATCAACATCATCTTTAAGCACCTCAAGATGATAAACAATAGTTCCTTCGTCGTTAATTATCATCGCCCTGATCTATGAGTGGTACCTGTACACGAACATGACACACAATTTGATTTTCACCAACATAAACAAATATTGGTTAAGTTGTGTCTCCAACTTATCGATAGGGGTTAAAAAAATTAACTTTTTTTTTTTTGTTTTTAAAAGCTTCATATCAAACATGACCTTGCACTTTTATATCTTGAGACATGATTCACTTAAGAGAAGTAGATACAAGAGAAAATATCATAATAAAATAAAATGAAAGAAAACATAAAATAAATTTTAGATTAATTAAAGACATGTATTTATATAAAATGTGTTGCCAATAAAATAAATTTTATTTCCACACTTTTAAATGTGTCGAGAAGTTGTATTGGAGAAGTTTGGAGGGTTTGAGTAAATTTTCCAAATTAAATCTATGTCGTTATAATACTTTCAAAATAAAAAATACTATCTTAACTTATCATCTCTACAAAAACACTATCTTAATTTTTTTGGAATGATTTCTCTACTTTTTCCTTTAATCTCATCCCTCAAAAGTCCTTCCCTTCCTTCTCATCCAAACTCCCAAACATAGCTTTATGGATTACAAGGAGTGTTAATTTACTCTGAAAAAGGGAGTTATAATTTCATTAAATTATTTTTATTATGTATTATTGTATTTATCATTACCATGAATACAAAATAAAACATATTAAATTAAAAGTAGTGCAAGTAGTATTAATTAGATGACATATTTAAAAAAATAATTAATTTTCTTAGACTAAAAATTAAAATGGGTCATACTTTTTTTTTCTTACAAATGAGGCACTCTATATCAAACACGTATTGCTTTTCAAAAATAGAGCAATTTTCTAATTTAAGTTAGACATTTCTCTCCTATCAAATTAATTTGTAAAATTAAATACTCATAACTATTAATAATGTTATATATTAATAATGTGAAAAACAAATTGGACACCGACAATTTTTAAAAATAGTTTTAATTGTTCAAAAATTAACATAAAAATAAGTGTTAATTATTCAAATTGACCCTGTAATATACACTATATTTGAAAAATGATCCTGTAAAATAAAAAAAAAACATATATTCTAGCTTTGTAGTTTGATATTTTTCATATTTTTGACCCTATAATTTATACCTAGTCCAAAAAAATGACTTAGAGGTTGAATTTTTTTATGATTTTTTTCAGGCTTGTTTAGGATGTTAAAATACGGATTTACACAAAAAAATTAGATTTTTTTCCGACTAGGAACAAATTAATTATGAATTTTATTCCCCATAATTATGAATTTCTTAAACAATTTATAATTAATTTGTCTCTCGTTTAAAAACTGGAAAAATTCATTGTGAAGGTTATTATTATATTCTGACCATGCCTACAAAATTAGGGAACGAAATTTGACCAGTGAGTCGCTTAATAGAAACAAAATTTCAATTTTGCATGTTTTGGTTGAAAAACAAAAATAAATTGAAACTTCTTCAAAATGCTATGAAACTTTGTAGATCCTTTTTATGTATTTTTATAGATGTCTCTACAAACAACGAGCTCACAATTCAATTTATAGGTTGAGATTTCCATTCTTGTTTTTTGAGCTTTTGACGCTTTAAAAATTCATAATTAATTAATTTGTTGCTTGTCGAAAATTTCTAGTTTTTTCTGTCAATTCATATTTTAACTTTCTTAACATGTCTCTAAAAAATCATGAAAAAATTCAATCTCTAAGTTGCTTTTTTGGACTTTACGTATATTACAGGGTCATAAATAATAAGAATCTCGAATTACAGGGTTAGAATGTGTGTTTTTTATTTAACAGGGTCATTTTCAAACTTCGTTTATATTACAGGGTCAATTTCAATAATTAACCCTAAAAATAATAATGATTTAGGCGTGTAGATAAAACAGAGTGTCAATTTAGTTTTGAATAATTGATAATTGAATTCAAACCGAATTTCACAAGGACGTGAATTTGAATCTCTCTGTTGATGTGATAATTTCATTGTTGGATAAATGTAAGTACATTTGTTAGCTTTCTTTGAATGTTATGTGTAACTCGAGATTGTGTTTGGGTTTTTTTTTCTTTTTCAAGAAAGTTGAAGACACCACTTGTTTCTCAAAAGAGTGGAAACACAAGACGGTTTTCTTGCTTGACAAGACATATTTCATAAGGCCATTTCATGATGTGGAAGACAAACAAATTGATTGCTTCACTTTGTTTGCCTACTTTTTTGGCAATTGTCCACAAGGTTGTTTCTTAAAGTGTTAGACAAGTAGAGTGATGCCCATATATACAAGGCTATAGTTTTTAGTTCTAACAATGAGGTGGGAGTGAGGCAAAGTAGGCCTTACCAAGCAAAGTAGGGTACATAAAGATGGTTTCTTTTGGAATAGATTTTAGGGTAGAAAAAATACTTGTGTACACCTAGAGAATAAATCATTGAGTCTCTTGACCATTTCAAGAGATTGAGACAAAGGATAAAAATCATGGTTATCATTGTTGATGTTAGTTTCTTGTAACTTTTTTGGTTTCTCCTTTTAAAGAACTAAATGTATGTCAAATTTAAACTGAACTGAATGAACAAATATCATTGTGTTTTTTCTTCTTTGTGAGTGATCACTACGCTTTAACTATTGTGAAGTTTTCTTCATATATCAAAGTATTAATGTGAGTTTTGATCCATATTCACAACATTAAATTATAAAAAAAAATAAAAAAAATCCCTGATCATGGTTAGCATCCAAAACCCAATCAACATAAACCTTTCCCAATAAAAAAATAAATAAGCAAAATGTTGTGACCCAATAAATAAATAAGAGTGCTAACTAACAACTCTTGCCACGTTTTTTTTGTTGCTAAAACCTCTCTTGCCACATTATCATCTATCTCCTCAAACTCCTCTAAAAAAAAAAATCTATCTCCTCAAATTGTCCCTGCCTATTGATCCAATAATATCACCCGAATAACACCATTTCTTCAATTGAAGCATAGATAAGGTGGTCCATTATCTACTTTTAAACCCCTAAAATGGAAAAATTAAGTTTAACTTTTTAGACAGGTAAGTTGAACATAAACCAAAAACCAAACCATATTCAATCAATCCTTCAAAATACATGTCACTCTCACTAACCTATCTTGTTATAATTACATACGCAACTTCGTGTCGCCGCACACTAAATTATTCGATTGATGTCACTCTTTTGTGCTTTCATTTTCAAAGCCAGCATGATTCATTTTGGATCTTAGTCACCCCACGTTAGCTGTGCTATTTTGTTTAGTTATTATATTATGTATCTAATTATGGTTGTGACGATATTATCAAAGAAAAATCACACAAAGATAAAGTGGGAGAAAAGAAGGTTTTGTTTTATTGTTTTCCTATGGTTGATTATTAAATTGTATCGTTGTTAATTGTTTTTGTTGTTGTCTATACCTATAACGTTTTCATGTCCCCCACATTTGATGTCATCCACTGCGGAAAACATTGTGGAAAATGAATATGATAAAATGAAAAATGTTAAGAAGATGTTGATGTTACTTGTTAAAGAATCAAATATAATAAAAGTATTTTAAATTCCATGTAGTAGATATTTTAACTTGTGAAGAAAGTTTTTTAACAAATGTTTCAAAGACATTAGTTAACATCATTTATTAAAGTGATAATTACAAACAAAATACGAGTTTAGCGTAAGATTTTAGACTCACATGGTATATCAAATTATAAGGTCTGAATTTTCGAGACATATGTTCACATTTAGTGGCCGATGATGTTTCAAATAGAATCATAAAAGACATCCATGAATTGATCGAATGTTTTCTATATGTAGAAAAAAAGATTTTGAATTACATCATCAATTTATATAAAGAATATAATCATAGTTTTATCCGTTTATTCTTGACATGTTCTATTTGACAACAAATTGCTGTCGCAGTTGTTACTTCTGGTATCACGTATGCTTTCAATTAATATTTTGCAACTTGAATTCCTCTCCCTTTTCTACAATTTTGATTCTTGACTTATTGCCTATTGGGGTGTGTTTGAAGCAAACATGTTGGTTAATTTAAATTCTTATTCAATGTTATTTTAAGGAGTTCAATCATATCAAAGTCTAAGTATTCATCTGAAATTTTTTATATATGACTTAACTCATCCGAAGACTTTTATCAAAAAAATACGTTATAATTAAGCGTAAGGTATCTTCTTAAACTTTATATTTTAAGGAAAGGTATCTTTTTAAACTTTTTTTTGAGTAAATCTTTTTAACATAATAAGCCATAAATTTCCTCTGCCTATTTTATAACATGTGTTCATTAAATAAATAAATATGCACCGTCTTCATTGGATTTGGTCGATTGTAGAAATTCCTGCAGTAAAACCCTAACTCGTTCTAGCAAGATAATTTTCTCATTTACTATATCTTTATATACTCTTTTTAATAACAGAGTTGACATGCATACAAATTACATGTCCAAAAATGCAAGGAATTCCATCTAATAACGCTCCAAATACTAAAATTAGTTATCTCAAGCACAGTAAAATTTTATACTGATTATCTCTTACTTATCGATGTTAATCCGTCTCGCTATACTTAACCTAATTTTAATCTAATTTTTCTTTTCACACTTTTGCATTTAATGTTTATCTAAAGTAAAATAAAATAAAATTATGTTCCTAATTAGATACTATTTTTTTGGAAAGGATTAAACATTAACCCGTCTGGCTATATCCTTATTTATTAATTTTGTTAGGTCTGCAGCAACTTAACCTAATAATTTCTCTCTAAAATGCTGCATTAGGTTAGCAACAATTTAACCTAACAAATTCCATCTAAAAGGCAGCACACCAATTCAACCTAACAAATTCCCTCTAAAATGCAACAATCCCCAATATCTCTCCCCACTGATGAGCTTTTCATTCATATCCTATTGTGTCATCGTTTGTATATATCTATTGTTTCTGTAGACTTTTTTTTTTGACAAGTTGTTGTACACTTAATTAATATGTGTCCATCACAAGTTCCATAAAATTATGTCTTCTCTTCTTCAATTTGTTTACATATAGAATTATATGGTTTTAAAATCTTCAAATTTTTACTCAACGATAATGATGCGATCACTTTATATAAAATTATAAAGTTAAGTAAAATCGACAAATAAAATAAAAAGGCCCTGACCATAGATCTAAAATTGAACATTAAACTCAAGCAATAATAGAAAATTGGAATTAATTTATGAGTTTTTTATTGGAAAAAATTAATTTAAGACTTTAAAGAAGTACTCTAACATCCAATGAGAGATTTTTCCATAAAAGTTGTTTTAAAAAAATGATAGACATGTACAATGATAGAAGTTAAATTTTTTTCCATAAAAGTTGTTTTAAAAAAATTTCATTGATATGTTTTATATTTTAATTTTTTTTGCGAAAAAGTAATTTTCCTTGCATTATTACGTAAAAAAGTCTGATTGCTTTTTTTTTGGTCAGAAGTCTGATTGCTTTTATTAGTACTTTAATTTTTTTCTAATTTAATGTTAATCTAACCTATGATTAGTATTACATAATGAATGAATCAATTATTGCGTGGGATATAAATAAAAGTCTAGACAAAATTGGTACATTAACAATGATAGAAGTTAAATCAACCTCATAATCCCTAAAGGTGCTAGACAAAAAAAAGAATTTGTAAAAAGTACGATTTTCGAATTATATAAATGTCGTCATGATATAACTAATCTAATAAATATCTATCATTTGATAAATTTCGCTACAATTTTTTATTACAGTATAACTTATTGGTTTCTATTTTAGTCGGTAAGACCCGTGCGACGCACGGGTCATCAATCTAGTCTCTTACTTATAAATGTTAACCCGTCTCGCTTTACTTAACCTAATTTTAACCTAATTTTTCCCTCCACACTTTTGCATTTAATATTTATCTAAAGTAAAATAAAATTATGTTCCTAATTAGATGCTATTTTTTTGAAAAGGAATAACCGTTAACCCGTCTCGTTATATCTCTTACTTATAAATGTTAACCCGTCCCGCTATACTTAACCTAATTTTTCCCTCAACACTTCCTTACTTATCCTTATTTATTAATTTTGTTAGGTCTGCATCAATTTAACCTAATATCTTCCCCGCTCATTTGCTGTATTAGGTTAGCACTAATTTAACCTAACAAATTCCATCTAAAAAAATGTATCGCACCAATTTCATTCCTATCCTCTTGCCTTTTTTTTGCTATCCTCTTGCCTCTTTTTTTTTACAATATTTTGTACACAATACTAGAAAAATCCATCGCACTAAATTTCATGCCTTTTTTTTGACAATATTTTGTTTATTTATTAATTTTGTTAGGTCTGCAGCAATTTAACCTAATACTTTTCCGCTCATTTGCTGTATTAGGTTAGCAGTAATTTAATCTAGCAAATTTCATCTAAAAAAATGCATCGCACCAATTTCATTCCTATCCTCTTGCCTTTTTTTTTTGCTATCCTCTTGCCTTTTTTTTTGACAATATTTTGTACACAATACTAGAAAAATTCATCGCACTAATTTCATGACTTTTTTTTTGACAATATTTTGTTTATTTATTAATTTTGTTATGTCTGCAACAATCTCTTATTTCTAAATGTTAATCCGTGACGCAATATTAACCATAGATTTAACCAACTTTTTTCGCGTGACTTTACTATATTAACCCTAGATTTAATTTATGCAAAATGGCATCTCTTATTTCTAAATGATAACCTGTGACGCAATATTAACCCTAGATTTAACCTAATTTTTTCGCGTGACTTTACTATATTAACCCTAGATTTAATTTATGCAAAATGTCATCTCTCTTATTTCTAAATGTTAACCCGTGACGCAATATCAACCCTAGATTTAACCTAATTTTTTCGCCTGACTTTACTATATTAACCCTAGATTTAATTTATGTAAAATGTCAATCCTAATTCTTAACTTAATTATGTAGCCTATTTTCCTTCAACTTAAACTAATTATCTTATTTTTATGGAAAACAAAACAAAATCGTTTCCAAACTAATTATCCTATTTTTATGGAAAACAAAACGTATGGAAACGAATCAACAAAACGTACCGAACAAAATTGAATCGTTTAACCTACTTTTTTGGGAAGGAATATTAAATTAAATCTTTACTAAATTGTTTCATCCTTATCAAAATGTTTCAGCTTATCGACATGTCAATCGTTAGTTAATTGTTTATTTAATTGCTTAAGAACCTTGCAAGTGTTTGCTTTTATCACATCCTTCTATTTTTTAGATTTAAATTTATGAAGTCTTTTCCATGTTCCAAACACTATAATAAGTTCTTACTATATGAAGTCTATTGTTTAGCAAAGTATGTAGTTTTTTGTGTTTACCTAAATTTAATAATGATAGCCCTTGGGTCATACTACTATCAATAATTGACTTAAAAACACATTAACATTTTAATGAAACTTCTCTATATCCTAGATTGTCATAAAATAATTATATTTTCCATCGATATAAGAAGAAATACCATCGTTCCCTGTGAATATTAAGCACATATTTTATTGCATATTGGTACTATTTATATGTCAACAAACATCAGATTTTCTTTTCTTCAATAAACTATGCAATTAAATTTATATGGTATGCTAAGGTACCATGGTCGATGTCATGGAAATATTTTAATATCGTACAATACAAACGTTTGTGGCAATTAATATTATGAATTGAATTGTACTATTTTTTCCATTCAACGAAACTATTCACATACATATTAGCGTTTTATATATTCATCGGTATAACCCGTGTGACAACACGGGTCAATGGTCTAGTAAATGTTAACCCGTCTCGCTATACATAACCTAATTTTTCCCTCCACATTTTTGCATTTAATGTTTATCTAAAGTAAAATAAAATAAAATTATGTTCCTAATCAGATGCAATTTTTTTGGAAAGGAATCACCCTTAACCCGTCTCGCTATATCGCTTATATATAAATGTTAACCCGTCTCGTTATATTTAGCCTAATTTTTCCCTCCACACTTTTGCATTTAATGTTTATCTAAATTAAAATAAAATTATGTTCCTAATTAAATGCTATTTTTTTGGAAAGGAATAACTGTCAACCCATCTCGCTATATCTCTTACTTACAAATCTTAACTCGTCTAGCTATACTTAACCTAATTTTAACATAATTTTTCCCTCCGCACTTTTGCAATTAATGTTTATCTAAAAAGTAAAATAAAATTATGTTCCTAATTATATGCTATTTTTTTGGAAAGGAATAACCGTTAACCCATCTCGCTATATCTCTTACTTATAAATCTTAACCCGTCTCGCTATACTTAACGTAATTTTAACCTAATATTTTCCTCCACACTTTTGCATTTAATTTAATGTTTATCTAAAGTAAAATAAAATAATGTTCCTAATTAAATGCTATTTTTTTGGAAAGGAATAACCGTTAACCCGTCTCGCTATATCTCTTACTTATAAATGCTAACACGTCTCGCTATACTTAACCTAATTTTAACCTAATTTTTCCCTCTACACTTTTGCATTTAATTTTTATCTAAAAAGCAAAATAAAATTATGTTCCTAATTATATGCTATTTTTTTGGAAAGGAATAACCATTAACCCGTCTCGCTATACTTAACCTAATCTCCTACTTATAAATGTTAACCCGTCTCGATATACTTAACCTATTATGTTACGTTACGGTACCAAGGACGATGTCATGGAAATATTATGTTATGGTACAGTACCAACGTCTATGCTTCTTAATATAATGAAATACTATATGACAATCATGACATTCATCTAAACTATTTTGTTACCTATTACCGTCAAATATTACCTTCGATATTACATGTGCGTTACGCACGGGTCGATGGTCTAGTAAATTAGAAAAAGAGAATACAAAAGACATAGTGTGGCGACATAGAAATATTTAGGTGACTTTAAATTTGGTGACTTTAGTGTATTTTAATGAGAGATAATGATATATAAATGATTAAAATAAATTATTTTGATGAGAGATTATGATTAGTTAGTAGAGTGATAAAGACAAATTCACAAAAACTCAAAATCACTCAAGTGGATCCTGTGACGACATAGGCAAATTGTGATGCCTTAAAATTGCTCGTAGAACTAATTAAGATTCCCATAAACCAACGAACAATTTTTCAATAGACACAACCTCAAATAAAAAAAAAGACATTTATACGCGCTCACATCAAATGAAAAAAAATTAAAACTAAAATAATTTCATTACAATAATCATCATCATCTAATTTTATTCTCTTTTAGTTTTTCATTTGACATGTGTGCCGAACTATTTTTTAGTTGGGGTTGTACCCATGAAATAGTTGGTCCAAACAAATATAGTTTGTTAGGGAACAACTTGTTCCTAAACACTCAATTATTTCAACTCAACATTTTAAAAAAATGACTAAATGTATCCCTTGATAACTCTATATCACATATTTTAAAAATAATTTATTTCTTAAATCATAATAATCTCATTTATGATATTTCTTTCTCTTAATGGTGGGGTCTGCACCCAAGAGAGGACAAAGAAGACACCTCTATAAGGTTTGGTGTCTATTAGTCGAGCATGACTTACATAAGCACAATTCCAATAAAAAAATATTCAAGCATGCATATACATAAATGGAAGAAATAATAATTAAAATAGACATAGTTTAGTCACATATTTAGGGCTATGTCAGATAATAATTTCTCCTATTAGTCACTTTTTTTCTCTCTTTTTCCATCATCTCAAATGATGAAATGAACTAGTGAGTTTGGTTCCTTTTACCTAAAACAACCTCATTTGAAACGCTTTAAGAATAACTACCATTATATCACTAACAATGGTGGGCATGGATCCTCTCCGGTGAATGAAAGGTTTAGTGGAATCTCAATCACTGATTTTGTTACCTAGATTCCATCAAAATCATAAAAGACCAATTAAAAGATTAAGAATTACATCGGACATCCTCCTGTGTCAACTCACTAGCTAACAAGCAAGGATGTCATATGAGAGATGTAATCCATATTTGTATCACCATTTTATGCAAAATTTATTTATAAAGTGCGAGATCCACATAAATTTCATTCAATAAAAGAGATAGTGTTACAGAGTGTTAAAAAATAATGTTCATAGCACTTCCCTATGTCATATATACCGTATACATTCGTTGATTGTAAAATTTGAATTGATTTATGGACGTGTTAATGGATTTTGTATTCTTTAACTTGTGTCTTCTTGTCGAAAAAAACTTATGTCTTAATTTTATAGAGCACAAATTAGGGTGACCTTTAATTTATTTATCGTGAAACATTTGTCAAGAATATAATCTTTTTCCCTCCATCAATCTATGATTAACAAATCTACTTTATTTCACAAATTGTAGCATTCAGTTGAAGTTTTGTAACAATGATCCTCACCGCTTTCTATATTTTGAGATTGTGAACCTAAATCCCATCCTTGTTCACTACCATATAGGGTTATCCAACAAGAATGCATTCATGGTTGAGCTGCATCGATCAGTAGCTTCCAAGAAATAAAACTTAAATGGGGTTATCTATAAAAAAAAAAAAAAAGTTCCCAAAATAAAAACGACAAACTTGAATGTATAACGCACCAACAGAATCTACACACGTGGTTGTTAGGATGTGCTTGGGGTGCCATGCCTTAGCCATAGCAAACAATGAACAATGTAATAATTTAGTCATAAAATATATGTTTGATCTTTTTCGTGGAATTCAATTTTTTAAGCAAACGAATAAGCTTATCGATCTCTCTTCATCCTTCTCATGATGGAAGCAATAATTTATAGGATATCCCTCACTAACACAACAATGTCTTTCAATTATAATGTCATTGGAGGACCGTGATTAATTGATAAAGGGATAATCTTAAACAAACATAATATTTTATTATATTTATATAATAGCATTTGCCTAATCATAGTCACATATCAAATCATAAGGGAATCATATCATGTGCAAAAGATAAGATGAGGTTTGGATATGCCTATGAATTATGAAACATGATAAAGGTGACAATTTATGAGAAAAAATTGATTTAATTTTTATTTTTTTAAAGCCAAAAATTTATTCGTAATAAAAAGAAAAGAGTACATAAACCTGAGGTGATATAAATCAAATTCAAGAAAAAAAGAAGATAAAAAAAGGTAAAACAAGAAAAAGAAAAACTGGAAATTGGATTTATAAGAACCACCTTAAACTTCCTGT
>Ga0315914_1003592_pt1 | contig 23526 bp, 10 predicted proteins | sample MpolenodulesMG_FD_203920 | JGI IMG/M metagenome (GOLD analysis project Ga0315914, IMG submission 203920) | Medicago polymorpha root nodule microbial communities from Los Angeles, California, United States - elongated nodules | ecosystem: Host-associated > Plants > Roots > Nodule | place: USA... | reverse complement strand
GGTGGATGTAATGAAGTTCCATGTTCTGACGTGTGTTAATTCGAATTGCGATGTGACGTTGTGTTCAATTGGATCTAGTTTGGCTTGAAAGGGTGATTATGACTTGTTGTTGATTTTGCAGGGAGTTGATGGATCTTGGGTTGACAGACGATTCATACGCCAACTTAAGATCGCCATTTACTTTGTTTTGTTTGGACCGTGGAGCTTGAAAGGGTCGTTTGGCTTGCTGCCATTGTTGCAAGAAGTTGAGGTACATAAACTTCCTCAATGTTGACTGATGGTTCAATCACCGCATCGAAGACCTTTAATTAGTTTTAAGATTAATTAGCCATCGATCATTGTTTTAATTTTTATATCACCTGTTTGGGGTCGGCACACACTCTTGTGTGATTTTACTAGGTTAGGTTTATGTCTCCCTAGTTTTTATGTAATTTTTCTCTATTTTTTTAATAATATTTATGAGCATTTGACAAAAGATTAGAGTAGGGTACCAACTTAGTTGGGAGCCACTCTTTTTTTATGTCATTTTGCGCTTGCCTTATAAAAAAAATAGATAAATAAGGTTAGTTTGGTTTGTTATAATTTTAAAGAAATAATCATTCATATTTATACTTTTAATCAAAATAAAAATTTCATAGAAAAACACTGTTCATAATTTTTAAAATTTAACGCCATAAAAAGAGCAAAAAGATGTGTCCGTCTTTTCGCTAGTATATATAATGTTAATTATATTAATTATTTGCAATTTCATTAAAATTATTCAAGGCATCATAAAAACCAGTTTCTCTGTGTTCCACAAAAAATAAAATAAAATTTTGAAGCCACTGATTCAAAGAAATGTCACGTTAGAAGTGATAAAATCCCAAATTAGAGTTTTAAATTTTTAGAAGTATTTTCCCTCGAATTTTTTTTTTAGAAGTATTGATAATTTTTCATCCCTAAATAACCATGATATTTAGTTTTTTTTTTCTCACTTTATTACGGCCGGATGCAAAATTAATCACATGAGTTGTTTATTGAGAACTACCTCAAAAGTGAGAAATAATACATGTTTTTTCTTTCCTTCTCTCTACTATTATTGACTAATATAAGAAGAGAAAAAAAGAAAATGTCACAAGAGTTATCATTAAATAGTTGTATAAATATAATTACTCTCTTTCAAAAGTGATATACCAGGGCAAAAGCCCTAAAGGGCACAGGATTAAATCAGTTGTTTTTTTTACAAACAAAATTACAGTTGTTTTTTTTACAAGTATTCAATTTAAAGTCATTTTAAATAAAATATAGCATAATTCCATTTCATTTCACTGTATGATATCATTTCCATCAATTCAAAAGGAGTGTGTTATGTTCTCCATATTTGTATTTGAAAATTAACAAATAATGCAGATATATTCAAATTCTAAACTAGTAACTTGATCCCAGAGAATAGCCAAGAGACTCCATTCTATTAGTTTAATCTATCGTGTTGAGATTGGAAAGTGGGTGGGACACACGTGCAATTCCAAATGTATGATTGAATTTGGTTTGGATGTCACTGACATTGTTTGTTTAGACAAAGGAGTTTGTCTTCACAAGTGATTCGAATAAAAAATTGTCAAAGTAAGGGACAAACGTAACGAAAGTTTGGCAAGTCAAATGTATGTATGCATTGAAAAGAAATATTTTGAATTAATTGATTGGGATGAGACTTGTTGATTTTATTTAGAGTCATGATAATAAACAAAGTAATATAATTTTGTTTTGAAAATATAAATCAAACGATTATCAAAGTAATATAATTTTTTATGTAAAAATTACATCTCTCAATTACTTAAATAATGTTTTAAAAACACTAGTCAACATTTATCTTTTATTTATTTTTGCTAGTGGTTGTTCTCTTTCGTAATGTGGATTATGTTTATTTGATCCTTAAAAAAAAAAAAAATGTTAGTTTGATATCATGTTTTACAATATTTTGTTATGAGAGACTAAACTACACCGGATTGAGTACGTTTTGTACTACTTCATTGGTCTTGACTTATTATTTATGTGGTACTTTTTTCTCAAAAAATAAAATAAAATTATGTGGTACTTGACGTGTTTATGTTGTTAATTGACATTGACTTACACGTTAATGCCAGGAAAAACTGACGGTGGACGCAACAGAATATTATAGAATCATTTCAACCAATTCCATTTTCATTACAACTTCAATTTCAATTAAGATAAATACATGCACGCTATCTTCTATCACCAACACATAATTCATATTATCATATCATATCATATCATATCTCATGGGCAAGATCAATTCCTTCAAACAAGAATTTTCCTTAGGTTTGTTATTTTCATCTCATCATAATTTCTCACATTTCAATATTATTATTATTATTATTATTGCATTAATGTATGTTGATGTATTTTAATTGAATCCAGATGAACGACGCAAGGAATCACAAAGCATCATTGTTAAATATCCCGATCGAGTTCCCGTATTATTTTTTTCCTCCAATTATTTTACTCAATCAATATTATTATTATTATTATTATTATTTTTAGAGAAACTCAATCAATATTATTATCATCATCATCATTGCTTATATTTATTTATCTTATCTTATTGTTATTGAAGGTCATCATTGAGAAATATTCTAGGACAGATCTACCTGAATTGGACAAGAAGAAGTATGTTTTCATTTTATGTTTCTCTTTTTGCATTTTTTTCTAAGTTGGATTAGCAGTTCTCTTTTTTCATTTATTGTAATTATAAGATTGAGCAAAAATGCTTCATTGAATACCAATTTTGATTTGAAGGGTTTAATCTCATATTTTGTTTTCTCTCTATTAGATATTTGGTTCCTCGAGACATGTCTGTTGGGCAGTTTATTCACATTTTAAGTAGTAGGCTACGTTTGACTCCCGGGAAAGCTCTGTTTATTTTTGTGAAAAACACGCTTCCTCAAACTGGTAAATGCACCTTATATATGTAGTAGTTATTAGTTAAGGTTCTGCTTTCTTGGATGTGGCTCGTCCAAAATGAGCTACTCAATTAAAGAATAAAATGAATTAATAATGTCAAATGTTGATTTAATATTATGGTGCATTTGCCGAAATCACACTGGCATCGTGGTTTAACTATATACACACTTTAGATGAACAAAATATTGTCATCTTATGTGGAAGCTGATATATGTCTTTTGTGTGTCCTTGTGATTCCATCTACAGCTAGTCTTATGACCTCAATCTACCAAACTTACAAGGAAGAGGATGGGTTTCTGTATATGTGTTACAGCAGTGAGAAAACATTCGGCTAACTTGGTTGCGTGTCTTGCATTTGATGATTAATCCCTTCAAGTGTATTGTTATTTGTAAATAAATTGATCAGTACATGATGTACTTGTATGTATGACATAACAACACTGAACCTCCAATTTAAACAATGATCGGTTGTAACTTTAAATAAAATGTATATTGTAAAGACTTGGGATGTCAACGTCCAATTAGAATATAGACATGCATAGATTGTAGGATTGACAAGGTGTAGTTGATTTGTACTATTGGTAATTTTATTTGATTCTTTGATTTATTTGAGGTTCCAAATAAAATGCAACTACATTCTTTTATAACATATGTCTTAAAATGATCTCAAGTATTGACCGGTGAAATTACTGCACAAAATAAATCTAGATGTGCCATGTTCATGACTTGAAGCACTAAACCAATAATTAGCTGCAAATAGAGAACAAAATAAAACATGCATTGAAGTGTGACACGTGTCCAAAAGGGCAGTTTAGGATTTTCCAAAGCATAGTCTTCTCTTGTATAGCAGAGCAGAGCAGAGCGGTGCCGCTGGCGAGTACTCCTTTCCGAATCTCGATTCTTTCTTGCTGCGGTTAGTTCTCTTATTTCAATTTTCTAATTATTATTATTATTATTATTATAGCATAGCAGTGGAATCATGCATGAACTGAACTGAGTTTTGATTCAATCAAATTCCGATCTGAAGATGGAAGGTGAATTAGCAAGCATAAAGAAATGGATCGTGTTATACCCTGTTTACATCAATTCCAAAAAGACTGTTGCTGAAGGAAGAAGAATCGGAATCTCCAAATCATGCGAAAACCCTACTTGTCTTGAAATTGGGGATTGTTGCAATTTTCTTAAACTTCCATTCGCAATTGAGCTTCACAAGGCTTACCCTCGTGATTTCATGCAAAGAGGACGTGTTAGGGTTTTGCTCAAAAAGGATGATGGGACTCCCATTAATCCATCCATAGCTTCCAGTAAGTTGTTTTTATTAATTTAATATAGTTCTTAGCTATCTCGCCATTAAACTATTAATTAGTACTGGACCTTATGTTATTTAGAGGGAGATGAGAAACACTATGTAAAACTCTTTCTAAGTGTAATTCACAATAAAGTGCTATATTGCTTGAAATAGTATTCTGAAGCAGCAGTGAATTCTCATTGAGTGTTTTTCTTCTTAGAGAATGCTAAAGGTTAAAAAATGGGAAGTAACAATCAAAACCTCTCATCTTGCCATGTAGGTCAATTTTGTAACTGTCTTTTAAAACAACTACTACATACTTTATTCTTATTGAACGTCAGTGTAAAACTAGTTTGCACTGACGGTGTGTATCCCTTTTTCTCTAATAATTAATTGTAAGATCTGAAATGGCCTTATCAAACTCTAAAGTAGTTAGTTAGAGAAATTGTGAGACCATGATAATATAAGAAGCGTGTTTTAGAGTCCATTTGGAATAGCAAAGCTCCTTTGAAAGTGATAGCTTTCTCTCTTGGAAGCTTATTCTAGATAGAATCCCTACTAGAACAAATCTTGCTAGGTGTAATTGTCTACCCCCGGTGCATTTATTCCTCCATTGCGATTTTACGGTGAAGGTATGGGCAAGTGTTATGAGATGGCTTGATTTCTCTTTGATTACACCTCTGAATTTTTTTGTCCATTGGGCTAGTTGGAGTAATGAAGGGAGGAATAAGAAGATCCGTAAGGGATTGTGGATTATTTGGCATGCGACAATTTGGTCTATTTGGCAAGCTAGAAATCATATTATTTTCTGGAATGAGGTGAAATATGTGGATGTATTATTGTCGGACATAATGGTGTTGTCGTGGCGGTGGAGTTTGACTAGGCTTACTATGCAAACTTGTCTTTATTATGAATGGAGTTGGAATCCTCTAGAATGCTTGAGGAGGCAGCGATGGTTTTTTGTTCTGTTGGTGGGTGTATGCGTGAGCCTTGGGAGTCTTTGTCCTTGTGGCTGTGGTTTTCTTGTTTTGCTGTTTTTCTGTTACTTCCAGGTTGTTTGTGGGCTGGTTTTTTGTTTTGGTTAGTAGCGTGAGTTATTCAGCTGTTGTGATGCGTGGGGGGCTAGTGTGATGCATGGAAATGCATAGTAAGGGAGTAGTGATCATCACAGTACCTTGGCTGTTGGCTTTTCCTTTTTTGTATAACTTAGCATCATGTCTAGTTTAGGTGTTTATAGTCCATGGTTGGTTGGTTTCTTGGCTCCGCCTATACATGATGCTATTGTATTTATCCGTTTTTCTTGCCGCGAGTGGTACTTTTTGTGTACAACTTGTGAATAATATTAGCTGATTCAAAAAAAAAAAAAACATTGGCCACAAGATTATCCTATTCTTTTATATTTTCTAGACACAGATGTTTAAGCCTGCAGAAATTATAGGATTTAGGCAGAGAGAGAGAACGAAACTGAAAATAGAGACTAAATATTTTCAAAATGATATTTGGTTTGATGTGATAATCCCATCTTTATAACAATATATATTTAGCTCACACCAGAGAGATCATCTATGATATTATAAATTATGATAGCTTATTTCTTATGGTCTTTGTCAATGTTGAGTTAAGAATCGCAACTCTTTTGCAAGCATCACATATTAAAAGGATTAGAAAATTATTTTCATGTTATTTTCTTCAAGATGCATAGATTTAATGAATGTTGAATATACTAGTATCTCATTATCATTTGTTTTGTTTTATGTTTTTGCAGGAAAGCAACTAATGTTACGCGTTGCAGAGATGGTCCCTAAACACCATGGAAGGACCAAGAAGCAAGAGACTGCATCAACAACAACTGCAACTGCTGGACCTTCCAACAAATCTGGGAAAGGTGGAAAAAAGAGAAGATAATTATGTGTTTGAAAACATGTTGAACATTTTCATATTGGTGCCTCTCCGAGTATAGTATTCATTACAGTTGAAAATATTTATCCTAACTAAGAGGACTTCTTTTCATACAATTTATAGTCTTTGTTTTTCTGTTTTTTTTTCTTCTAAAGTTGCAAGAAGAAACACATCACGTTTGGAAGGAAAATGACATGTAATAATGATGACATATAAGTCTTTGTTGCCCAAGCCAAGCAATTTAGGTCGCCCTTAACAGTAGGGACGACCAAGGTTGTGCTACTACAAGACTAGTACTTCAGCCAAAATCTGAGTTGATATAATATCCCACCACGACTAGAGATCTTAAGATCTCTCTTATTATTTTTTTGAGGTGATCTCTCTTATTATTGTTTGGTGGCTTTTTAAAATGAATGATATAATTAGTTCTTTACACATTCAAAATTATGATGAAGTTTTTCATGTACTTTTTTTAGAGAGCCCTCCTAGTCGTAACACTAAAATAACCATGCATGTAAGAGTTTGAAAACTAATTTTTATTTTGAAAATTATTTTATAATATGTTTTCTTTGTGTAAACACCTGGAAGGTTATTTTTAAAATTATGTAATATGAAATAATAATTTTAAAAGAGCATATAGAATTTGAATTTGATTTAGTTCAATCTTACAAAACTCACTTCCAAGGGAAAGACCCATTTATAAACATAATTTTTAAATTATATTTCAAGACGTTATTGCATCCTTCCGTGGGTGACGGTCGCTTTGTTTGGAAAAAAGAAGAAAATTGGAAGCATACTATTGTACTTATCGATTGTGCATGAAAGAATTACTTATGCAATCCACTTTAAGGTGCATAAATCGTGGGATTTGATATGGAAACTCAAGGTCATAATGTCGTAAAACTAAATTAACCATACATTTATTACATGTTTTAAATCGTGGTTCAATAATCCTTTTTGTCTTCTTCAAATAAATTAGTGGTCAGTTTAACGTGAATAAGTAAGATGTTCAGGTTTGAATTTCGGCTCATATATACTACGAAAATGTCATTTTTATATGAAAATGATGAGAACGAATAAGAGTCATCAAGTTAATAAGAAATAGTTAAGATTAAAACATTCATAATGTGAGTCATTTGTCATTGATATCATTATATTATTTTTATTGTATCAATATTATTCCTTTTTAAAAGGGTGTCATTATTATTCATTTATTACTAGTCAGCGTCTCCCTCCATGATCTTCATCTCTCTCCATTGAAAAATTTCTAATTTCCATTTCAACAGATTAATACTTCACTGGTTTCCTTCAGAATTTGGATCTTATCACACCATAAAAATACATATTCATCCCTTTAATTTCAATTTTTTCTTCTAAATTGTTGTCTTTTGTTCCCATATTTTATATTTTGTCGTGATCCCAGATCCACGAGGAAGAAGCTTGATACTCATTTCATTGTTCTAAGTTTTTCTTTAAAAAAAAAAAGATATGTTCTAAGAATCGTTTTTTTTTCTTCTTCTGAGCCATTCATCCCTTTCATTGATACGATAAAAATAATATAATGATATCAATGACAAATGACTCACTATAGAAATGTTTTAATCTCAACCATTCCTTTTTAACTTGATGGCTCTTATTCATTCTCATCATTCTCATGTAAAAATGGCATTCTCATAGTATATGTCATCTATATATGTTCTCTATATAATATAATGTTCATACTAACTAAGTTAAGTTTACGGTGACACTTGCGTATTAATCTATTGATTGTATTTGTCCGCGATTGGTTTATTTTCCATAATAATTGATAATTATTATTTTTTATTTTTTTGACACGACCCTCGAAAAATAAGTGTCACGTGTTTGCATAAATTATCGATGAGATGTGTCTAATATGGACCAAATAATTTTAAAAAAAAATGTCTTTTTTTACAACAAAATGTTGTGTGTGTGTGTGTATATATATATTTAAAACAAATGTTATATCTGTTCTTCAGTAAAAATAGTAAAGGTTCATATTTTAACAAATTTTTAATGGTCACCAAAGGTCTTGCAAAATTTATCAACAACAATTTAGTTGCAGTCTTTTTTTATGTGACTAACATCCTTTAGCAGCTTAAATGTGGACAAATCCACGTACCTAAAGATTCATCTAGGACGATGAAATCTTCTTAATTGTTTCTTTGTATAGTTCAAAAAAAGTGAATAGAAGGAGAGATGGAAAAAATAGTGAGGAGTTATCTCGAGTATTAGCTTACATTATTTTTTATAAATATGATAAAAGAGAAAATAGTAGCGTGACAACTAATTAATATGGTTTGATCCCAAAAACTAACATGACTAGTAACATTTCTAACATTTGCCTATAAAAAAACTAATTAATATATTAATATTTGCCTATGCAAAAAATAATAATCTTGATAGAGGAAAACAAATATGAAAGGAAAATAATCCATGGACACCCAATATCTACTCTACACCTTGATAGAGAAAGGAGCAGAGATGATAATGTGATATGTTAGTGGTGTAATAGAAAGAGAGATAAAGAGAAAATGAGTTCTTGGATGAGTGTATGAAAATTAAAGGTGTACATATATTGTTGATTAATCAATTGTAGTGTTTGACAAATATATATTTGCAAATGGATCCTCTCGTGTGATTTTCACATGAGAGAGTAAACAAATCATTTATAAGGAGTGTCAAACACTGCCTTTAAAGTGTGATTGTGGACGTTGTTGTTGTTGTGATATGCATTTGTGACGTAAAATAACTTTAAATTTTCACAAATTATATGACACCACCGTGCAACCTTACTATTTACCATAGTAAAGTATCAGTTTGCTATGTTAATACTAACGAGGAGAGGTGCTTGAAATAAACAATTGAGAGACTATTAAAGGTAAGTTTTTTTCATTAGATCTAAAGTACGTTGAAATTTGGGGTTATGGAATTTTAACTATTGGTGAGAAGATTTGAACGAACATTACCAAAATCGTGTGATGCAGTTCTGATGCAACCATACACGAGATTGAAGTTCATACTGCTATTGCGGTGCGATGTCGTTGTGGAGTCTAGCACAACAAAAATATCGTGACCGCAATTGCGAATGCAAACCGTAATTTGAAACCATAGATATGACGAGTTTGAATGTTACTAAGAACTCACACATCACTCTTTCACATGAAAATGAGAGAATCCATTGAAATATATTTTATAGTTGCATTAGTTATGAATACCTAAGAACATGTGTTCCTTTGCCACCATGTCCAGGCATCTTCCCAAAATAAGAGTAATATTACCTTTAGTCCATATAGGTTTCTGAAATTAATATATCACCTACTTTGGGATTACCATCTCCTAGCTAGTCTATTCCCAATATTTGTCACTGCAAATTAACCTATTTAATTTGAGAAAGCAAAGTAAATGTCAGAAAAAAGTACATATATCCAGGTGTGGATCTATTAGGTCAAAACTTAGGATATTTTCTAGGTCTATAAACAAACCCCAAAATTTCTCATACAAAACCATTGTTTTATCTCCAAGAGTTACACTTTATTATTCTAATAAATGCTAATATATATTACACTAGAATCAGATTAACAAACACTAGCTAATTGGGTAGATTTTCATTCCAATTATATGTACGAACACATCTAGGCTTTCTAAGCTTATTTATAAATCATACTAACAGAGAGATATATATAGCAACAGATCAAAATTGATAAAGTCTTCTTCACCAATTCTTTCACATAGACTGATTTGATCTTTCATAGAAGCTTACTCAATTGTAAGTTACCAAATTAGCCACTTACTGATAGGTCCACTGTCTTTGCATGTTGTCAAAGGACATTGAATTATTACATCGCTCATCAAAGTTAGAAAATGATGGGAAGCTTTCTTTCAATATGGTTCCTGAATTTTCATAGTTTCCGATAGGGTTTAGATCCATGAGAGTAGTGGTAGTCCCATTATAATATTGTGTTGTTGATGAGAGATTAGTGGAAGAAGAGAAATCAGGAAGAAATTGAGAACACGTGTTGGAATTTTCCATCTGGAACAAATTTTGAAGATCTTGAGGGAGAATGTTAGTAGGTTTTCCAAAGTTCTTCTCATTAGGGTTTTCAGAATTTGGGGCATTGAGACACCTTTGAGCTGCTTGTTCCCTCAGAAAAGCTAGCTGTGCCTGTAAATTGACCACCTACAAAGATCAGGAAAAAAAGTGCATTTATTAGTATAGTAAGCATAGATGAACATAGTGCTATGTTTTTTCTTTTCTTTTTTTTAATAGCCAAAATTTTATTAGGAACTCAAACCAGTGCATCAATAATACACCAACTGTATTAACTGTGCGAATTTCACAGAATAAGGGTTTGTCACACTTTGATTTTGGCAAAAACTACACTTTGAATCTTAATCAAAACCTCGATGCCATCGTGATTTTTTCATATTTATAGCGATTCCAAATATGTGCCAAGTCTTTCAGATCGAAATGGTATTTATCTCATGTTGATTGTATTAGGTTTTAGTCTTATAGATTAATGATTTTTTCGTTGTTTATAGACTCTTTTTTATATACTCTTGTCAATTAATTAATTTAAATTCTACTTTGCAATTATGAAGGAAAAAAATGTAAGCGTATACCATCTAGGGTTTTCAGTTTAAGATCACGAGAGATGAACAAACCTGTTGTTGGAGTGCAAAAATATGGGCAACACATCCATAAATTGGATCTTGAAGTCTAGCTTGAGCTTCATAAGAGATTGTGACTGCAGCTTCACAACGATCAGTCACAGGGAGGTGTGCAAGGAGCTTTGAAACATTACTTGCACCAAAGACCTTATGAATAGCTGCAAAATGGGTAGCACCTTGTTCATGGCAAAAGTAAGGTGCAAAAACACAACCTCTAACACATTTTCTCCTCAAGAATTTGCAGGCTCCACAAGGAGAACCAGAACCAGTCATCATGGCCTTAAAATTTTGGTTGTTTCTAGCTCTCTTGTGCAAATCATAATCATTTATCACCATCTTTATAGACAAGAAAAGAATTAAACAAGAGGAAAGGGAAGATTATTAGAACGATGAATATTTAATTTCATAAGGTTCCCTTAATGGCCTACATGTTAATTATTTTATTTCATATAAAACTATATCACCAAATTTTTATTTGTTAGAAAATGAGTTTCTTATTTAACATCCTTATGTGACAAAATTAAGAGATAGCATTAACCAAACCCATTTTGTTTGATGATTGGATCTAGCTATTGGCTCTTGTCTTTTCTGTTTCTCAAGAATTAATATGTATATAGGGTACCTCATACATGATAGCCGCAAGTATATTATCAATTACTAGTTCTTTATTTATTCTATATATAGATACACTTGACCAAGAGAAATTAATATGGCAATGGAATAAATAAACAAGTAGGTTAAATAATAATTGTATACCAAGTACTTCTCAAAAAAAAAAAATTGTATACCAAGTACTTCTCAAAAAAAAATAATTGTATACCAAGTAAGAATTACTTTTAAAGCAAAAATTATTGTTACTGTTAAAAGATAGCACAAGGGTACTCCAACTCATTGCATAGAAATAAGAAAGACTTTACCTTCTCGTGGCAAATACTTATTGGCAAGGCTCTGACTCGCCAAAACTTGTTTCGCAACAGGGTTGTAGCATAGATGTGTTTTTTCACGTGTTTGTGAGTGTGCAGGAATTCCCAAAGTGTTGTCAAGAGTTGTAGCAAGAAGGAAGAGATTAATTTTGTGGTGAAATATTGACCTAAAAATAGGGGTAGTTTAGTCTAATTATAAATAGACTTTTTTACCTCTCATATTTTTTTTTTATGTTTTGATATCACCAAAAGAGAGAACAATTTTAGTGAAACTTAAGATCCAAGGGTTGAGATATTTTAAGTGAGAAACTTGGGTTATGAACATTTTAAACACCTTTGATAAAGAGATGTCATTAGATGAAGGATTCAAGCTTTCTCTCTTGTCTTCTTGAGATATCTTCTTGTGGTTGATAGAAAGGAACATAAGGTAGAAATTAGGATTTTGTGTTAAAACTAATTTCTTGCAACTTCTTTGCATCTCTTGTAAATACTAAAGAGTTGCTCTCTCCATGAGTCGTGTAAGTCAATTTAGACTGAACTAAGTAAACAATCTAGGTGTGTTTGTTTCCTCAACTCTATTTATTTTTGTTTTTTGGATTTGCTATACATTTAAGTTGCTAGATTTGTTCTTGGTTAAATATTGTAACTTGGACGGTTTGTTTTTAAGTTGTCATTGTTATTTACTCTACATATTGTCTTGTTAGGTTTGCACAAGGTCATAGATGGTTGAATACAAGTTTAAACAAACAGTTACTCAGGCAGCCACTGTAAAAGGTCAATAATCTAGAGACGCACTTTCCTCTTTGAGGGACTCTAGAGGTAGTGGGGACTTGTGTTTTCAATGAACAGACACCAATTATTTTTGTTAATACGAATGATTAGAAATTAAATATGAAAACTAATGATCAGTCCTATTGGATTCTTATTAAAGGAATAATAATTGTCCTTTAAGTACAGGTAATCAAAATGTAAAGCAAGCACACAAAAGACACAAAAAAAAAGAGCAGATTATTCCAAAAATGAATGAAACAAACGATGGTGACAGTAGTTTAGATCATACAGAAGCTAATTGAGACATGGTGGGGGCGATGATACATGTTTTATTTCCAGATTTGAAATTGTTTAAGCCTTGCTGGTCATTGTTTGTCGAGCAATACCATATGTATAGTACTTAATTAAATTATTTTTTTTAGGGAAGTACTTAATTAATTTTCATTATAAAAAAAATATTATACATACTCTTTCAAAAATTTCAGTCACTTATTTGTGTCGAGTATAAGTACGAACATGTAGACCCTCCCAAATGTGAATTGGCCAATTTTCAATACTAGCTAATAATGACATTCTAACAAAAGCTCACAAAAACAAAATTAATGGGTGGATATACCCTATAAACATGTATATGCCTCAGAAACATGTTAATTGTGAGAACACGTTTTCTTATGTTTAGCCACTTTGCTTAACGCAGTTTTTAGGGCTGTCCGCCTAACCGTAAAAGTTCTGACCCCTAATCCAACAAGTGGTGAAACCTCATTTAAGTCCACACATGCATGTTTTCTTCTTACTCGTCCGTACACCATAACATTGGCATAAGTGTCGATCTTCTATATCTAGTGGATCAGTAAGGAAGTTCACAGGCGCCTTCTTCACTGATACTCCCGCCTGCCTGAATATATCAAAAAGTACATCCCTAACAAAGGCATGTCTATACGTAAAATCGGGAAGCTCCTTACAATAAACGACATGCTCTCCAAAAGCATCCAGGCATGCCTTACATTAATTAATGTGTAGATGTATTGTTGTTATTAGATATAAACATTTGACACATTTTTTAACCTTAGTATATATTGGTTTTATGTTTTGGTTTAATATATATTGCTGGTCTTTTCGAAAGAAACTATGTAGCCAAACCACAAAATTTGACAAGAAAACGGAGTAAAAGTAGTTTACTTTGTTCATGCATTTTTTTAGGGTTAATATGTCTTTACCCCCTTATAATTTAGGCAAGTTTCGATTTATCCCCTTAAAAAAAAATTTAGATTTCAACCTTGTAATTTGAAGATTCTTTCGAACTAGGCCCTGTAATTTGAAGATTCTTTCGTTTAGACCCTGAGGTCATCTGACTATGCAAACATGATGACGTGGCATGCTAAGTCAGCATTTTTGGATGATGTGGCGCGCTGACTGTATAATTAATTTTGTTTTTATTTTCACTTATATTAATTTAAAAATAAAAAAAATAAAAATTAATTTTAAAAATAGAAAAAAATTCAGATTACTTTTTTCAAAAATTAGATTATTTTTTTGAAATTTAAAAAATTCGAAAAATCAAAAACAAATTCAGATTTCTTTGCAAAAAAAAACAGATTTTTTTTCGAAAATTTTATTCCAGAACTTTTGTAAAATCTTTGCCGAAATTAAAATATTAGAAAAAAATAATTATTTTTTACGAAAATGAAAAATTCTGAAACTTAATGTATTTCAAAAATTTTGAAAATAATTAGAAAATATAATTCGAAAAGGTTCAGATTTTTCTTTCGAAATTGAAAAGTTTGATTTTCATTTTTATACAAAAAATAAAAAATTCCAAAAATATTTTTCGTAGTAAAATAAATTCCTGAATTTTTTTTAAAAAATATTTTTCGTAAAATGAAAATTCCTGATTTTTTTTCTTCTTCTTTTTACAATTTTTTTTATTTTCCTGAACCTTTTTTTTCATTTCAAATTTGTAAATAATTAATTTTGTTTTTTTTTTATTTTAAAAATTAAATTCCAGAATTTTAATTTATTTTTAGAAAATTCGGTTTTTTTTCAAAAATATATTGTTTTTTACAATTTTTTATTTTCAAAAATTAATTTTCATTTATATTATTTTTTTCTTTTTTATTTTAAAAAAAATAGGCAAAATGCCATGTGTGGCCTTAAAAAAACAAAATTAATTATACAATCAGCGTGCCACATAATCAGATATGCACAGTCAGCGCGCCACTCAGCATGCTACGTCAGCATTTTGTCCAGTCAGATGGCCTCATGGTCTAAAACGAAAGAATCTTAAATTACAGGGTTGGAATCTAATTTTTTTTTTACAGGGACCGGAACTCACCCAAATTACAGGGGTGTAAATACATATTAACCTTTTTTTTAAGGATACTTTGTTCATGCATATTCATTAACCTTTACTGAAAATGAATATAATTGAGTGTCTGCCGACATTAACTGAAAATCTAATGATATATGTAAAGACTAAAGAGTATATGTCTTATGATTTCCCTAACTAATCAATTAAATTATATGAATATTATCCTAAATTTGTCCAAAAAAAAATGAATATTCTCCTAAAAAATTATATGAATATGAGAACGTTTTTATCTTTTTATTTCTAATGATATATGTAAAGAGTATATCTTATGATTTCCCTAACTAATCAAATAAATTATATGAATATTTTCCTAAAAAAAAATATATAAATATGAGAACGTATTTATCTTTTTAGTAAATCTTGATAGCATCATTAGTTAACGATTTCTGGTTTATGTAACATATTTTGTCATTTACAATATCTGATTTATGTAACATATATCATATTCTTGTCTGACCATTTATGATATTTTCCTCAAAATAAGAGGAATGGTTGTGTCGTCCGTATACTTGTTTGTTTGCCACTTACGCATGAAGAGTTCTGGTTGGCAACAGGACGCACGCATGTGTATACCCCAAAAAGTATATCCTTTTTTTGTTAAATTATAATTATCCCCATTACCATTAGACATTTATCAACGTGGGGTTCAACAAATTATATTTTTCAAGAGAAGATAACGTTGGTATATACAATTTCCTAAACATTTGACATTTGTCTCAAGTTTTTAAATAAAATTATAAGGACCATTTGATATTGTCTGGCTATAACTAGAAGCTTTCCAATGTTGTATTATTTCTTCACTAATTATTTCTTCACTAATTGGTGTATTATATATGTCTTAGCTTTTCTTATATGATGATCTTGCGAAGCGTATCTTTATCATGACATTATGCTTTGCTATGGATTTTATGGTCTTCCCATTCGAAGACATGAATTCAAAATAATATCCACAACATAACACTTTCCAAGTGACTTTTTTTGTTTCTTCTTCTTCTCCAAGTTCACATGACCCGGCAAAGTGGATCATCACAAAGCTATGGATTTTATGGTCTTCCCATTCATTTGAATATTAAGTATTTCACTCATACTTGTTCATGTTGTATAATTTAAGTGTGTATAATTAATTAGTTATGTAATATGGAGATAAACAACATCCGTGAACAAAGGAGGAAAAAAACAGGCCAGGGGATTGATAAAATAAATTGCTTCATATCTTTTTTTAGAGAAATCAAAATGAGATAATATTAACAACGGCGGTGAAACACTCCTAGTACAAGGTGTACCTAAGGAGCCACCCCGAGATCAAGCTGTCATAAAGAGAATATACAAGTAAGTGGATCAGTCGATACCCAAACAAAATAAGGGATCCGACCACTACCTTTGAGAACCGTACACAAAAAAGGTGTTATGAGCTTTTAGCCACCATAAGGAATGGAATTTTGCTTTTTCTAACAGCTGATCAATAGATGTTTCAATGTTGTTAAATAACATGTTATTACGTTCGTTCCACACTAGCCAAACGCAAAGCAGCCAAATTAATTGAAGAAACGATCGTCGTGCCTTTGAGTAACCTGAATAATGAATAAATTGATAGAAGTGGTCACTAATATTTTGAGGATCTGCTCCAGATATGCCAATCCAAGACCTGATATGGTGTCATAGAGAACTAAAGACATTGCAATGTAAAAACAAGTGAGATACCGACTCAGCCATTCTGCATCCTGATACACAAGTGTTGGTCGAAGTCTGTAGGGAGCCACGCCTCTGCAAGTTAATTTTAGTCGGTAACCTGTCCTTCAGCAATCGTCAACAATGGAAACCTTCAAGGGGACCTGCTTATGTCAAACCAGTTCGTCCGTTGCAAACAACTGTGGGAGAAACCGGAGTTGTCAGAAACTTATAAGCGCCCCTCACCGTTTGCTTCATATTTGTTGCACCGAAATTTTTTTTATAATTTTTTTTAAGTAGTCTAATGGTTAAAAATTCTCCTCTTAAAATAAATAAGTAGAGAATCCAAAATTCAAACTCAACCGTGGCATACTTCAATATTCATATTACATAACTAATTAATTATACACACTTAATGAAAATGTACTCTAGCTCATATTCATTATACCAAAGTTAATTGTCATTCACTCATTTAGCATTAATTTATGATGAAGAGATTTAATTAATGTCCTAACACCCTGCTTCTATGTGTACAATTTTGTCTGTATCGTCTGGCAAAAGGCAAAATAATGGAGTGTTTTTTGAAGAAAAAAGTAATGAAGAGTTAAATATATTTATGGTTCTCTAATTAGTATATCAATTTTTTGTCTCTCTAAATTTTCTATTACAAATTTTAGTCTTTACTTTTTAACAAATATTCATGTTGCATGTTTCAAATAACTTTTTTTAAAGACATATCATTATTAAGACATTAAAATTTCGACTTTGGAGTATGGTCTTCCTCAAAGTATCATATTCGATTTTCTCTAATACTAATTTGGGTGGATTAATTTAGCTTTTTCAAAAAGAAAAACCTTAAAAACTCATTAGTTTAATAAATTAGCTATTTGATCTTTAAGTAAATAATTTAATCTTTAATTTGAAGTTATAGATAAATTAATAAAGGTTGAATAGTTAATCTCTCAAAAAATATTAAACATATAAATTATTAATATAGTGTATTTTAACGTTTTATCAACGAAATGTCATAAACTTTTTTTTTTTTTGGTCTAGTAGCTTAGTGGTTAGAGCTCAACAATTTAATTGTGGAGAAGTGGAGTGTCCGGGGTTCGAACCCAAACCCCTGCATATAAAATGCAATATCCCTACCAACTGAGCTAAGCTCACGGAGATATAAAAAAATGTTTTATCACTAGTGAATGACAGTATTCGTTATGTTATAGATACGAAGTTTTCACCGTCATTTATAATTTCTTTGAGAAAGTTTTGGAACACATGATGAGAGTTCTCCTTTTTCAATCAAATTTTCTTGATACGCAAAGTGAAAATCAAACTCTTAACCATTTGTTTAAGAAGAAGAATTCCTTTAGCAGTTAAAGAAGTCCATTGTTGGTTATTATCCACATGTGTACAATCTTGCACGAGATATTTACTGGTTCGTCGATCAATAATGCTCCACCATAACCATCATTTGTTTTAAGATGAAAAATCATGCAAAGTGAAGTGCATGTTCTACAAGATAGCACGAAATATTGCATATTTTGAATGCATATGCAAAGCTCGAATCTGTTTTAGCTCTTTTCTCTTCTGGCAATAGCTGCAAAGGAAGAACATGGTACATTTTACAGGGGAAAATTCACGTAACAAATAATTTTTTTCCCACATGAAAAAACCCATTTTGCACTAGTGTCTGGTCCGCACACGAGTGGCACTATTCTTTAGTATTTTGTTTGCTAGCCCGTGACAATTATAATGCTGGCTTCATATGGTTATTATCATAAAATTAAAACAAATAAAAAATGACAAAATTACGAAAGCAAAGTAATTGCAAAACGATAAAATAAGGGTCAAGTTCAAATTCTTCAACACAAACCTAACTAGAGATAACGGAACTGACAAGATTTATAAATTACTAGAATAAAAAAAGTAGCATCCAATTACAGTTCTCTTTTTTTTTTTGTTTTTGTAGATTCCAATTGCAGTTCTCTTCTTCCTAATAAAACAATATTTCAATCTCCGAAGAAAATTAGATTTAATTAAGGCAAGTTTAAGTGGGGTTTCTCAATTTCATTTGAAAATAATTCACATATGAATCAAAAATGAGCTATTTCATTTTTACTTGTGGTAGTTTCACCGTTCACAGTTGTAAATTAATATATAAAAATATGTCAGTGACAACCTAAGTTGTCACTAATTAAAAACATGATTTCGTCTAGACCATAAATTTTAACTCAACGTGTAAAAATATTAAAATTGTTAGATTAGATATCAAGATTAGGGTTTCACGGTGAGCTATTTGATTTTTAAAAGAGAAGAAATTTAATTAAATTGATCAAGCAATCGATAGGATATGCTTCATATAATCGAAAATACTCCCTCCAGTCCTAAATATTAGAGAATAATCTTTTTTTAGGTTCATTGAATAATTAATGTATTTAGATTATAATATTGACTAAATATATTAATTATTCAATGAATTAAAAAAAAAAAATTTCTTATATTAAGGATATGATGGAGTATAAAGTTTCTCCACGGATGGTAGGACAATGCTAGAGATTTCTTATACGTGTGTCAGAGAGAACTCAGAATTATTCCTGAACCATAGAAGTTAAAATAATCTACAAGTCAAGATCCATATAGCGGAAGCTTAGGTCTGAGAGGAATATTACACCATATAGTATTTCTTAATTCAATCATGCTACCTAAGCCCAAAGTTTTGAAAATTAAATTGTTGTCATTTTGCAGCACTCTGCATCAGAAAGATAATGTTGACTATTGTCTTAGAAATTAGACCAGTCAACACAAAGGGTTCAATATGGGGCCACTGCACGTGTATGGATGATTGTCATATACTATCTAGCTAGATTAGAAAATTCTCAAATTTGGATGCAATTCTTCTTGTCCTGTTTAATATTCTACACAAAGAGTATAAATAAATAACTTCTACATCATGTTGCTTGTTAGTGTTGTTTTCTTAACAATACGATTACTTCTTGCTTAGCACTATCAATTAATTATCATTCTTTTGTATTAATGTTGACTAGATTCTCATACAATTTTTACTTTATACATGTGTTGGGTTTATGTGTGAGCTAAATGTATATTTATAAGAGAGCTTCTTCGAATTCTCCAATAAATGACATCAGAGTTCTGACTCGGCTTAGTGGTGGAGGAGAAGTGAGATCTTTATGTATTGAATCTTTGTGTCGAAAGTCATCATGAGAATGTAGTCAAGAGGCATGTTTCGTTGGTGATAATGGTATTGGTATAGAATGTGAGACATTCATGCTTGAGAAGTAGATTACTTGATTTAATGATATTTTTTTAGTCTTATATCAACTATAAGAGAGACGTTTATATATTTTATCTTGGGTTTTTAGTATAGGTGTTATGTCAAAATCTCTTTGTAGTCTTTTTTTTAGAGGAACTCTTAACGGTCCTAGACTATTGAATATGTAACATGGTTAACTTTTTAGTTTTATTATCAACTAATTACGTCCATATCTGATTAAAAATATTATAACGACGAAATCTAGAAGCAAAACCCTTCTGGAGATATAAACAGTACCAACTACAAAAGAACACAGTGTTGCTTAATGATTGAGACACAACTTCATTTTTCATTATAACTAGTATGAGTGTACCACATTAAACACATTAGCTAATTTATTCACAAGTGACTTTCTTATTTTAAAATTAAATCAAAATTAATGTAGTTTGAACAGGGAGCAGTTGTTAAAAATCGAGCCTTGATATAGGGATTGTTGAACCTATTAATTTAAATAAATTAAGAGAGCAATGAGACATAGCTTTGTTATCATTTCAATTTCAAAAGTTTTAACAATAATAATATGCAGCTAATTTGTCTTGTCTATTTAATAAAATAAAATAAATCAACATGGCAATTCCCAAATCGAACATTAAAAACTAAACACATCTAGAGGAAGTATCAAGGCTCCTATCGGCCTGCAAAGAGGGGGCAAAGACTGGGATGTAATTTTAAATTATCAAAGTGTGTATTCCTGCAGTGAATCTTCTTCTTGCAAAGAAGAAAGTTTAAAGTGTAAGTCTTTAAATATTACTAAGCCGCTTATCAACTTTGTCAAAGATGAAATTGAAAAGTAGGGATACTTTTATGGAAGAGAAAAACTAAGGATTTGAAAGTTGATCATAATTTTTTTTAACTACATATCCTTAAAATTTAATCTAATTACCTACACGTTCTTAGTGATTTAAAAGTGTAATTATAACGCGTATTGAAATGGAGAAGAGAGTGAAGCACAGTAATTTTATTTAAAAACTAAGGATATTTTAGTAATTTTCCCTATAAAAAATTTAAACTATTTTGGCGGGATGGGCCGTGGCCCACCCAAGCCCTAAAGTGGTTCTGCCACTAACTTGAACTTCATGATACTTCTCCAAATCATACGTCATTTAAAGTGGTTTAGGGATGATTAATTAGATCCAGATTCATTATGTATCCACAAACGTTAATAGAATATTAGCTATGTTCAACTCAGGTTAGACATTTGTTGTTAACTAATATCGTTTGTAATTTTCTTTTGTTTTTGGGCTTCAACCCTCTTATGATCCAAAAAAAAAGTTAACTGAACAAATATAGAAAATTGCTTTTCTGACATAGAAAATTTCACAATGACACAAGAAAATTACCCATAAGCCCCCAGCGGTAGTTAACTACCGTTGAGAAAGCCAGCAACAGTTAACTGCCGCTGGCCTCAGCAGTAGTTAACTGTCGTTGTTTTCTGTTATAAAACTGTGTTTTTTGCGTTTTTAACTGCCAAAACTCCATTGTTGCGTTTTTTGCTTCCATAGGTGCGAATTTCACAAAGCATAAGCCATTCCAAATCTAACATGAATTCGAATAAAAATTGCGTAATGTTAAATAAATTCGAAAAGTGAATAAATAAATTATTGTTCCATTCGATATCATAACTTATATAGCTGATTCTCAATAATACATGTCCCTAACTTATATAGACGACTCATTGCATTACATTACATTCGGAAATATACGTTCCAACTACAACAATTATCTTACCTTTGAATTGGGTAAATTCAAACTAGCTAAACAACAGGACTCCGATATTCGACCGACATTTCTATTGTTCCATTCAAAAGATTAAATTCTTGTTAGGCCTGGTTTAAATGACGGTATTCAAGTGTCAAAAGAATGAGGTCCACTCCTTGACACTTCAATACCTTCATTTAAATCAGCCTAACAAAAATTTAATCTTTTGAAAGGAACAATAGAAATGTCGGTCGAATATCTGAGTCCCGCGTTTAACAAGTTTGAATTACCCCATTCAAAGGAAGACAATTGTTGTAGTTGGAAGGTGCATTTTCCTACCTAATCACGATCTTCTAGCGGAATCAGACTTTTGATAATATCTTCAGTTGATCTCAGCAACGTTACCCGCATATCGATCCACTGGAACATGATGTGCTACCAAAACATGCTCTTCACGTTTTTGTCGTTCGTTAATTCCACCCAAGTGAATGATACTCTCCCCTCATCGAATGTTGGACGTTTATAACGAACGTATTCCACCCTCCTTGTGTATCTGGGGTTGACTCCTTGGTTAAATTCATTCAGTTGATCCTTGAGACCTCTTAATGTTACACCAAGGCACCGAACCTTCAACCTCTGAGGTTCTCCGCCGTTGAATTGTGCATGAACGTCAATCTACCCGACCATTGTTTCAAATCTACACAATTAAAAATTAAAAATAATCAATGGAAAAACTCATTCAAACACTTGCGGTGAAAATTTTACATAAACCCTAAAAATCTTAAATAAACCCTAACAAATTTATAAAATTCGAAAAAATAAATAAATTTATGCAATATAACTTCATTATAACAAATATTCATAATATTTGTTAACAAATATTCATAATATTTGTTAATAGCATTTCAGATCTACAACATAACTATATTAAAACTAAATATATTAGTTCATTGTGAAGTTTTCTACGTCAGAAAAGCAATTTTCACAAATATATTAGTTCCAGCCACACACTCGCAATTGAAACAACATTTGTACTATAATTACGCTGATATGAAAATTCCAAATACACAATATGGAAGAGAAATATGAGACTATAAAAAATATAAGACTATGTTACTCATTTTGAAATTATTTCTTGAAGCAATTGATTTAATGTTTTTAGCTTAATTATAAAAAAAATTCCCTTCTAGTTTCTATTTAAAAGATTTTCATGCTAATGATGATCAAGTAAAAGAACTTTAAATATATGTTGTTAACTATGATTTTATAACTACAAAAAACTAATATAATCTTTTTTTTTTGTGCAAGTTTTAAAGAATACCACTTGTAAATCTATGAATTTACTTTTTGTCAAAGAAAATTCATGAATTTATCATTTGAATATTCACTTATTTGATAGATTATGAATATTAGATTGGTCAAGGAGTAATTAGGTCTACAACGTTTATAATTCAAATTTAAAAATCTGGAGAGATTTTTTAATTCAATCACAATGACATTAAATTCCAGGTAACAAGTATATAAACATTTGGACATCTTCATCAATCACGTATTGAAGTTGGTAAAACAAGGGAGGTGTGGAAAGTCTCTCTTTCCGTAAACTCCCCTAAATCATAGTTGGGCCAAGTTGGTCGTAAAATGTAGCCCATTATTAGAAGCGAAAAGTAGTTGCGATAATTTATTTGTACACAGAAGGAAAAGACAATAACACCCTCGACTCTCACTCTCGTTTTCAATTTTCGCTGGCGCTCTCTTTTTCTCTTTCTTTTCTCTTTGGTCTTGTTCTTTTTTCTATCGCTGACTCTGACCGGGAAACTCACCAACTCAACCCTAGATTCTTCAATGGCTTTCGCTTCTTTTCTCGGAAGAGTTCTCTTCGCCTCCGTTTTCATCCTCTCTGCTTACCAAGAGTCAGTTCTTTTTCTTCTCG
>Ga0315914_1003591_pt1 | contig 23539 bp, 16 predicted proteins | sample MpolenodulesMG_FD_203920 | JGI IMG/M metagenome (GOLD analysis project Ga0315914, IMG submission 203920) | Medicago polymorpha root nodule microbial communities from Los Angeles, California, United States - elongated nodules | ecosystem: Host-associated > Plants > Roots > Nodule | place: USA... | reverse complement strand
ACAAAACTACATGCTAAATTCAATTTCAGAATTATACAACCTAAGATTAGAGAATATTAGTCCCACCCTTACCTTAGATTGGTGATTGCAAGACTCTACAGGTTCTCTCTTCTCTTTGTTCTCCTCTTCTCCTCTTTCTCCCAAAGACTTCTGTAAAACCTAATATGTGTTTGTCTCTTGTTTTTCTTTATATACTTAGCAGATTTTCTAAAACAGCCCCTCCAAGTCTATTTATTCTAATTTCCAACATATTCTTCTAAATAATAATATAAGCCACTTAAATGAATATTAATACACAACAACTTGTCACTTGGGTAGCAGTGATGTGTTGCTAGATACCACTCACTGTTTATAATATTAAATACATGATTTAATATTATTGTCAACATTACGAGAACCTATAGGGTCACACACAAAGGATAGATAGATGAGAGAAATAAATAAGACTTATTAGTAATTAAATAATTAAATATGACTTTATTATTTAATTTACGAAAAATAGAGAAACGCGGTCAACTGTAAGGTACGGTGTACTTAAGTGCTTGTCTTGCTGACCACACAAGTGATTCTATAAATACAACCCTTTTGTTGAAGCATTACTAACCTTTTGTGAGTTCTTAACCTAATTCACAAAAGTTGTGAAACTCTAGCCGCCGCTCTCTAAACCTTGTTCTCTCTGAATCTCCGTTGGAATTGGCTAGCACCGGTCATCAGAGAAGTTCTGTTCGTGTAGACTAAGTAGAGGCATCGCTACTTTGCTTTGCTCGTGGTCATAAACAATTCTACTACAAAGGTTCTGCTCTTCAAGAGGTAAACACATGAATCCTTAAATTGTTTAAGTATGTGTTTGATTTGTGATTAATGATTTAATCAAGATCCGTTTCAATGGGATTTCTTCCGCAAAGAGGATTAAAATTATAAAAAACCCCTCTTAAAATCCCTTCAAATAAATCTTGAACCACCTTCACATAACTCAGCCAATCTAGATGACATTCCTATAAGTAGAGTCTACATAAATCTAGATAAAGCTTTGCTCCCCTCACCATTAACCAAAACTTCTAAAAAGTCTGATGATGTTGATGATTCTGAGCAACTAACCATAAATGAAAGAGTTGGTATGTTTCTTCAGCAAAGAATTGATATATGCCAGAAGCTGCCTGTTGATCATTGGTTTCAACTTCCTTGTGTGAAACCCCTTCAAACTCTGCTTCCAGATGAGAAGTATGAAGGAGACTCAGTGCAGACAGCCTCTGAGATCATCTTAACCAAAACCAACAACCCCAGATTCACCACATACTATTAGAAATCTAGAGAAACATTTAGGCGGTGAACTGCCTGTAACTCCATAAAAGGCCTCTGATACAACACCTGACATTGCTGTTTTAGAAAACCAACAACACCAACAACCTGAAATTTCACATATGGCCTTTGAAACATGTACACCCATGTTTATTCACCCTGATTTCAAGCCAGATTCTCCTTTCCAATCAATCCTTGAAACATCCTCATCTGACCAATTAGTCTCTTATGCTAGTATCTCAGTGTCAGAAGATCAAACCTATGTTGTTCAACCTATCAATGTTGCACAATCAGAGAATACCTTACAAACAACCATTTATACCTTGTTCTACAAACCTATTGTTCTTGAACCAGTGCTTCAACCTGCTGAAAAACCAGTTCTTGATGTATCTAACATGGATATATCGGATTCTGATGAGGAAGATAAACATATCATCATTATTGAACCCAGTCTTGACACACACTCAACCTCCACCAATCAGCCAAACAAAGACCAACAATCAACATCTCAACCTCAAACCATAAATGTCTCGCCCCCTCCTACCTTTTTCCTAGATTTTATTGTATTAAAAGAGGTTTGTGAGAACATATTTGAGGATTTAAACAGACTTGTGAAAGCAAGAAATGATCCAGTGCACACTGAAAATTATGAAGACCAATGGATTGCACTCATAGAAGTAGTTGATAGAGTCTTTTGTGACCTACAAAGACTTTCTATTGAAGCTCAAAATCAATCTATTAACAAGTGGTTTAAAGAAGTTATCAAGAGTATGGAAGAAGTGGAAATCAGGAGAAACAAATTTTACATCTCAGACTCTCCATTCTTGCTGGATGTATCTTCAATCATCTGTTAAAGAGGATCTGAATATCTCCTGGTTAACTCAAGTGAAAGTCAATGTTGACATTCCAATCCTTGACAAATTGAAGGAAGATCCTGAGAAAACTAAGAAGATTAAGAAACTAGAGCAAGAGTTGTTTGATCAGGAAATGCTTGCTGAAGCTTTGAAGAGATAGATGGCTAAGATAATAGAAGAATACAGGGCACATGAAGAAGCTCAAGCAAGAAGGTCAGAAGCTCTCGAGGAAACTGTGAAGAAACAATCTGAAGACCTCAAGGCAATAATGTTGAACATGATGGACATGATGAAACAACAGCAGAAACAACAACAAACTTAGAATGCACACCTATTTTGTTTACTTGTTGTCTATGTTAAAATTTGTCTTATGTTTCATTATTTATGCTTCTGATACAATATGCTTCATCTAATTTTCTCTGATACTCTACTATTTGGTTATTATATATTGATTTCATATTTTAACCATGCTCTGTTTTGTTGCTTAGAAATAATTCATGTTTTTCTAACTTCTCTTTTTGGTTTTTATGTTTTTTGTTGATGACAAAAGGGAGAGTGGAGATAGTATACATTTAGGTCTGAGCCCACTAAATTAAAATTAAAATGTCAATTGGATATGCTAATATTTGTTCAAGTGTGAAGGACCATAGACAAAAATTTATAAGTCTTAAACTCCAGTATTGGTTCTGAAAGAACAAATGAAAGCAATAGAATTTTTAAAGGAAGCTTGTGTTGCAAGATAAAGGACAGAGTCTGAAGACCATCAGAAGCTGACGTTATCAGAGAGTCTGAAGAGCCTCAGAAGCTGGAGTCATCAGAGTCTAAAGACTGGAAGCTGGAATTAGTTAAAAGTTGTTATTCTGAATACACATGATTGCAGAAGGAATGGAAGCCTGGAACAACGGCTATTTCAGAGGAATTAGAAGGCATTGAATGCTTATCCACTGAAGAGCGCAAGAAAAGGACATAGTACAATTGTACGACCACTACTCCACTCCTCATGTCTGCAGTAGTACAAGATAACAGTTGTGTCTATGCTGGTTATTCTCTATTCAAGGAATGAATTTGAAATTGTTCCCTCCTAGGACAATAACCAAATCAAGCAACAAATCATTGGTGATTATCAAGCTTCAACAACGACTATTTTGATGTGCTAGCAATCAACAACGTCTCTTTCACACCTCTATATAAAGGAGTCAAGACTTGAAGATTGTAAGAGACTCACGAACAATTTACAAGTGCCAAAATCCTGCTGAAATTGTTTTCACATCAAAGTTCACTTAGAATTTCTTAACAACTTTCATATCTTAGAAATTCTCGAGTCTTAAGAGTCTGTATCTGATTTGTATTGTGAACACCACTGATTGTATATCAAGTGTTCAAACCTCAAACAATTTTCTGTGTAATTCTGTTTGATTAGAAGTCTCTTGCTTTTGTGGTTGAGCGTATGAAGTCTCTTCCGTGTGTGCTTGAGCATAGGAAACCTCTTGCTTTTGTGCTTGAGTAGTTTGAAGTCTCTTGCTTTTGTGTTTTAGCAATTGTAATCAGATATTGATTTTAGTGAACTCTCCTTGGAAGTGCAAGGGGGACATGACTACTTCCGGATTGTGGAAGGAACCTGTATAATTGTTTTGTGTCTTTCTCTTCTCTCTCACTCTTTTTGTTATCCGATGCATAAGACTTTGAACTCTGTTCCAGACTCTGAACTCTGGACATAGTTTTAAAAAGAAGAAAAAGCTAACACAATTCAACCCCCTTCTTGTGTTTTTCTCAACTTCATACACATGTCAAAAATATTGGATATAAGATTAAAATTGTAAATTTGCAGTGATTTGTTTCCTAAAGTTTATAGTGGATTATATTTATGTAGCAATCATTTCTTAAAAGTACACTTCATGAATGAAATGAAACATACATATAACAAATTGATAAAGAAATCTCAATCTTGTTGCCTGAACTTTTAAAATTATCAAACTAATTAATGTGCATTGGTCTTCATAAGTATGTGTAGAAATCTCAAAAGAAATATAATCGGTATGAATTCTTACATTAAGTTAGCATTTACATATGAAACTTGTTACCAAAGTTATGTGACATGGAATGGATGTCTAACATTTCAAGGTCTCTATTAAGAGTGTTGAAAGGAACATGCAATTAATATGGCACATTATGTGTCATGTTAACCTTATTTATTCTAGCTAACATAGAAATTACATTAAAGGACTTTTGAAGTATTTTTTATCATATAACAATTAGTATCTAAGTAAAAGTAATTATCCAAAATCTTAAAATATTTGGCAGTAATAAACTAATTTTTACAGCAGTATGAAACATTATTAATAGTTCATGAAGAATGAGTAGCAAGTACACTATCAACATGATCAACCACCACTGGGTTTTGCTGGCTATTAGTGACATTCTCCTCCCCATTTCTTATTTCTATGCAATTACTAACTCTTCTCCTGATCCTTGAACAACACCAAGAAAAATAGTTGGTTGTCCATCTCCATATTCTCCATAATTGTGTCAATATTACTATTATGTGGCTAGCCAAGGTCTCTATATTCTTCACCAACAAACAGATAATGTGATATGACAATGCAAGAATAGCAAAAGTAGAGCAGATCGAAAACAGGCCAATGAAAGGCGGAAGACCTATCGATGAATTATCTTTCCCCTTGTTTCTTTCTAAAGAAGAACAATTGGTTTTGCCTCCTCTCCCTATCCCATTCAACATGTCTTTTTCTAGTTTTTCTGTTTCTCCACTCTCTATCATATTTAGTAATGCCTCTGATATGTCGGTAGCCAGACTCGAACCTTTAGGAAATACCTAAACCGAAAAATATAACACAAACGTTAGTTCGGTTTTTGAAAAATATAACCAATATGTCAAAAATCGGTGATAAATGAGAGGAGAGAAACTCACAAAGCCAAAGCCACCAAGCTTGAAATTGTTTCCTGCTTTGATGAGACCCTTACATGAGTACTTTGCTAGAAATACTTTTGCGTGAGGAGCAACCAAGCTTGAAAGTGTTTCCTGCTTTGATGAGACCCTTACATGAGTACTCTCAGGCTTGAATTTCAGTACTTCAGACAAATACTTCACAATAAATGAATTTCCGTTACATCCAACTGGTAAATTTCTTTCTTTAAGGGTTTGGATATCTAACACGGATGACTTTACTTGTGAAATTGTTATGGATGTTAAACTTGCTGTGAAACTATTTGTCACTATGAAAATAGCAAATAACCATGGTGTCAGTACAACTTGAGCCAATGGTCTTCTTATTGGTTCTCCTGCATATTGAAAATTGAAGATGAATCAATGATTAGAACTTTCTTTTCCAAAGTGAGTCAAGCCTAACTAAAACCTTTAAATTATCATGTAAGATGATAGATTTCTCCCACTTATAAACACATTCTCATATGAGATCTTATTCAACGTGGGACTCTTAACATAGTAATCATAAACTCTGACATCATCTTAAAATATGGATTAAGCACAAGTCAAAAACGAGCCTTTTATCGAGTACCATACTATGCAAATATTTAATATTACTCAAGAAACAAGATATATTACTACATGCATTTTGATAAAAATGAATTTTTGCTGCTCTATATATTATTGCTTCCTTAGTGATGCAATTTGAAAAGGTAGATATATAAACACCAAAGAAATTTGTATTACAAAACACGACAGTATTAAAAAATAATGAAGATTTGGTCTTCGACTTATGCTAATGTTTAGTAGCTATAAAATTTACTTAAATAAACATGCTCAAACTTCATGTTAGATGACTTACTGTGTGCATAAAATAGTACAGTGACTAAAAACCAAAGCATGGACCTAAATCCCCTTAGATATGGATTAGCTTCCCTTTCAATCAACCAAATAACCACTCCTACAAAAATATGCATAGATGTTATCATCAACCACATCTCTTTTGTAAAGGCATCCAAAAACATCCATGTTTGTTTTGATTTTTCGGGTTGCTCGGTAACCACCATATGGAGGCCAGATTCAACATAAGGTTGTGAGAAGTCAACTAAATGATATCTGTATGCCATTATGTCTGTATCACCAACAGCACCATCTAATGTCTGCACCATAAACAAAATTTAAGATTTCAATTAAGGCAAAAACAACAAAAAAACCACAAAAAGCAAGTCATCTAAACTAGTAAATTCTTACCGTACCTTATTGTAGACCTGGTCAACCATTTCATCATATGATCCATTGAAGGGAACAAATTTGTATTGTAAATCATACGGTAAAAGTCCAACTGCTTTAAAGACATCGATAGAGAAACCAGTGATAAAAGTTTTATTCATGAGCTTGTCGCGTGTTACGTTCACAAACTGATTAAAGGCGCCATGGGAAGGTACTCCTATTTTCAATGACCTTTCCTTGTTACTTAGAGTCCATCCCTTAGGAACCAATTGTAACTCTCCAGGCCAATAAACTGTTCTGAAAACTCCATTAGAATCACTATTTGTTTTTGTCGTCTCCATTACTTGATGGCTAATAAAGTTCTTAGTAAAACCGAGTGTCTGAGACCAAAATGCCATTTCTCTGTAGCTTTTCCCTATCACATTAATTATGTTAAAGGTTGGTGATTGCAGCAATTGTCCATTCTTTGAAAAAGTATTTCCACTTGGTCTGTCAAATTTACTGGACAACATATTTTCTGAGAATTGTTCAAGGCTGAACTTTCCTTGTAATAATTTATTTGTAGCCTCAGCAATAGCTTTAGTTGCATCATATGCTTGAAGTGCAAAGATGCTTGGGTTAATGTTATCTTCTTCAGGGTATTCTAGTGCAAACATTCTTTGGAATTTGAATTTAAATTTTCTAAAGGTCTCATTCATTTCCATGAAGTGTGTTTTAAATCCAACAACACCTTGCATGTTGAAGATAACAGAAGAGTTAACTGAATCAAGAAGGCCAGCAACTTCATTTGGGATAATCCACGCCGAACCTTTTTCCATCAAACCTATTTGATTTGCTTTCTCACAAAGAATGTTAGCAAACTCTAAAGAAGAATGAACAATCAAGAATACCCTATTACTCTTTCTTTTCAGCTTATTAAGCTCTTCTTCAATTGTATATTCTGGGTTTGAAAGAGTGGATAGAGAAGGAAAAGCTAAATGGTCATCAATCTCAGAACCAACAAGTCTTAGAGAATAAGAGAGGCTAAGTAGTATTCCTGGATCAGAGGAAAAATCATTATTAAGTTCATAAATTACTATCACTTTTTTCCATGTGGAGGTTAATATCATCCCCTACTTGGATGAAATGTGGCAATCTAGGAGATAATAATTCTGGTTTGTTCATAGGTGAAGTTAGAGACATGATAGGAATGTTCTTTATGGTGTCACTGAATTTACTTGTTAGTGTTGCTTCGCTGTGTGTAGTAGTGCCTATGATGGCCTGCACTTGATAGCTTTGGGAGAGATCAACAACTACATTCATGAAAAGGTAATTGTGTTATAATGTTTCATTTTTACTCAAGTTCTCACAATTAACCCTTAATGAGAAAGGTGATCAATATAAATATTATACTAACTGTTTAAACATAACTATGATTCATGGACCTTAAAAATAGAGAATATTTTGTGTATGATTTCCAAAATAATGGAATCCTTTTAGACTTGTTGGAAGACCTAAATCCAATTGCATGATGTAAAACCATAAGGAAATAATAAAAACACGGCGCTGGAGAAGGAAGTTATGGCGCTGACTCTATGTATGTCGACACTACCTCACACTGGGGCATGTAGCTGAGCGCAGTTGGGTCATGAGGGGAGCCTGGGGGACCACCTATATCGAGGCTAGAGCAACCGCACAAGCAAGAGAGACACCACACTCTTACCCAAAAACCTTAAGGCAATGGGTTCAATCTTTACTTTTCTATCTGATGTGGGACATATAACTCAAACTTACACACAACAAGTGTCAGACAACATTTATGTGCATTCTGAAAACATGTGTTATAAATATACTAGCAGGATATCCGTGCATACGTACGGCTGAGCGCATTGCACTCTTATATTTTTTGGGGAGTAAGTCGCAACTGTGTACAAATAATGAAAAAATACTCATCTATACTGATATATGGATAAAAATACAGACACGTGAGAAATTATAAAAAAGAAATAGGTACCCGTATTAATATGAGTATAAATATATACATGTGCATAAATTACAAAAAAATTGGTCCCCATTTTAATATATAAGTAAAAGATACAGGGACGTGTATAAAAAATTTTAAATACTCGTATTGATATATACACGAATTTATTTTTCTCATTTACGGGCGATCCAATTGAATATTTTTCTCATTTCAACCAATTTATTGATGATAATTTTTTAATTAACTTGCCTTTACGTGGTCGAAGCTTCACTTGGTATCACAAGGATGACTTGTCTATGAGCAGGTTGAATTGTTTTTTATTATAAAAACTGTTACTGTCACAACGGAGCATTATCTGCCATTGTTGTCACTCATTCATTCTCACTGGGCAAATCAAATATGTATCAGTGTTCATAAGTATGTATAGTCCAAAAATCTTTATAGAAATTAATATAGTGCTGCATTTACATATGCATGATCATGGTTATGATTCTTACAATAATTAGTATTTACATATGCATATATGCTGATGAACAACAAAAGAAAAACTAGTTACTGAAGTTAGTTATAATTATGGGTGTTCAAATTAAAACCGATTCAAATTAAAACCGCAAAACGATTCAAAAAAATCGAAAACTGCACAAAACCGAATAATCTTGGATGTGTTTTGATGACATTTTATGAAAACCGTTCGGATTTGATTGGATTTTGGATTGAATTTTCAAAACCAAACCAAACTAAATCGAACCGCATACATATATTTTAATATATATTTCAATTTTTATAAGTATAATATACTATATTAAGTTATTATTTATTTTCTTTTTAATTCTTTTAATACTACATATGAGTTTAATTTAATCAATTTTGTTTCTATTTCATATTTTTCAAAGATAATCAATCATTTTTATTTTGTACTATTAATTTTTTTATAAATCATATGTTATATTCCGTATAAAACCTATTATTTTATCATATTTTTATAAGATTATTATTAATAAAAAAAGTTACAATTTGTAATTTGGATATCCAAAAACCGATCCAAATTAAACCGCATTAAATTGGATCGGATCGGATCGGCTCAGTTTTTTAAAATTAATCATCCAAAATCGAACTGAACCGCATATAATTTTATCTTTGGATCTTATGAGTTTTTGCCTGAAAACCGATCCAAATTGGACCGCAAACACCCCTAGTTATAATGTAACTAACACAAAATAACTAACAGTTGAAAAGTCTATGATAAATTATAATTTTGGTCTCTTAAATTAATTTTAAGTTTCACTTTGGTTCTTTCCGTTTCTTTCGTTTCATTTTGGACCCTTAAATGACAATCGTTGGGCAATTTTGTTTTTAAGTTCATTTTGTTTCATTTTGATCACTTAACTTGTAAGTATTTTATAGTTTGATCCTTTAAGTTATAAACTTTAAACTCTTTAGTCCTTCCTATCAGGACCAAAATGCCTTAATATTTGTAATTTAAGAAGAGACCAAAGTCTCTAATGTTCATAACTTGGAACCAAAATGAAACAAAAACAACTTAAGAGACCAAATTGTGTAATATTTGTACTTAAGAGACTGAAATGAAACGAAACAGATTTAAGGGACCGAAATGAAGCCTAAAAACAACTTAAGGGACAAATTTCTCCAAAAGTCTACTGCACTTATCCAAAATTATGAGTTAACATCTCCCCACAAATTGGAATGAGTTAAGCTCTCTGTTAAGAGTGTTGAAAGGACCACGCACTTATGTTTCATTATGTATAATATGACATATTATGTGTGATGTTAACATTAATTAATGCTAGCTAACATAAAGATTACATTCAATAACATTTGACTAACTATGATGGATGACATTTAACTGTTTACAAAAACTTCTCTATTACAGACCATCAACCAAACCTGTCATAGTATCTAAGTAAAATTAATTATCCAATATCTTTAAATATTTGGCAGCTTAATAATCTAATTTTTACAGCAGTATGAAACATGAAATGTTCATGAAGCATGAGCAGCCAGTACACTATCAACAAGCTCGATCACCACTGGGATTTGCTGGCTATTTGTGACATTCTCTTCTGCATTTCTTGTTTCTGTGCAACTACTTACTCTTGTCATGATCCTTGATTGGAGTTTCGAACAGCACCGAGAAAAAAAATTGGTTGTCCATCTCCATATTTTCCATAACTGTTTTAATGTTAATATTGTGTAATTCTTTAAGGTCTCTACATTTTTCACCAATAAACAAATCATGTGATATGACAAAGCAAGAATAGCAAAAGTAGAACAGATCGAAAATAGACCAAGGAAAGGCGGAAGGCCTATGGATGAATTATTTTTTCCCTTTCTCTCTAAAGAAGAACAATTGGCTTTGCTTTCATTCTCAATCTCATTCAACATATCTTTTTCTAGTTCTTCTGTTTCTCCACTCTCTATCATATTCAACAATGCCTCTGATATGTCTGCAGCCAGCCTAGAACCTTTTGGAAATACCTATGGAGTCATTAACACAAAAGTTGGATCAGTTTCATAAAAAATTAAGAAAAGAATGCTTAGTTTAGGTTTCAAATTAAAGCTACAGTCTCGGTCCGTATATTGTAGAAAACTATGGTTAAATACAACTAATGCCTAATGAGGTCACAATCGTGGTTGCAAACTATTTTTTAAAAACCTTGTGTGCAAGTCGTGTTGCGCACATAATGAATGTTCAAATATTAGTTTTAGTTTATGGAAACATCGATTAGGTCTAAAATTTTAATCTAAATTACCCCAATTTCACTTCTACCAAACATGTCAAAAATTCAGTGACAATGAGAGGAGAGAAACCCACAAAACCAAAGCCACCAAGCCTGAAAGTGTTCCCTGCTTTGATGAGGCCCTTACATGAGTACTTTGCTAGAAATACTTTAGCGTGAGGTGCGACAAAAAAAGCGGCTTCTATTTCCTTGTTCTCAAAGGCAGCAGGGTAGTCATTAATGGAATTGAATTTTCTGATGTTCTCACGCTTGAAACTTAGTACTTCAGTCAAATACTTGAGAATAAAAGAATTTTCATCACAACCAATCAGGGAATTTCTTTCTTTAAGGGTCTCGATATTTAACACTGATGGCTTTACTTGTGAAATAGTTATGGATGTCAAACTTGCTGTGAAACTATTTGTCACAATGAAAATAGCAAAGAACCATGGTGTCAGCACAAATCGTGCTAAGGGTCTTCTTATTGGTTCTCCTGCATATTGAATATGTATCAAGAATTAAGAATCTTCTCAAAATAATAAAAATGAGTGTGATTTTGTGAAAAGCTATAACTAGTACCATAATTGTATGAATAGTAAATATCAGTGATGTTGATATTTATTAGCTATGGAATTTACTCAAATGGAGATGCTAAAACATCAAGTTAGAGGACTTACTGTGTGCATTAAATAGTACAGTGACTAAAAACCAAAGCATAGACCCTAATCCCCTTAGATCTTCATTTACTTCTCTTTCAATCATCCAAATAACAAATCCAACAAAAATATGCATAGCTATCATCATCAGCCACGTCTCTTTTTTAAAGGCATGCAAAAACATCCATGTTTCTTTCGATTTTTCCGGTTGTTCGGTAACCACCATGTGGAGGCCAGATTCAACATAAGGTTGTGAGAAGTCCACTAAATGGTATCGATATGCCACTATTGATGTATCACCAACAGCAGCATCTAATGTCTGCATCAGAAACAAAATTTTATGTCTGTATTAAGCAGAAGCAACAACAAAAATAAGAAATACAAACGGATTTTAATTTCACGATTTTGGTCGACTAAGTTTTAAAATGTCTGATATTTTTTTTTGTTGAATAAAAAATGCCTGATATTCTCTCCACCTAAGTATTTGGGGTTGCCTTTTGATGATGTGATAATTAAGATACTTATGTGGTAACTTAATTGATGGCATAATTATTAAGTGAGAATCTACTTCGACAATGTCTTGCATCAAATTTGGTTGCTTTATGACATAAATAGAAGTTAATTATTTACTGAGAATTCATTAGAGTCATATAATCAACTAAGTTGCCACCACATAAGTGTCTTGTGTTCTACGTCATCAAAATTCAGCCTCAAAATGCATAAGTCATTTAAAAACTGAGAGAGCAGAATGGTGATTAAACCAAACTAGAGGCGCGAAAAATCAAGCCCGATAAACTAGTTTATAGTTACAATACCTTATTGTAGACTTGATCAACCATTTCATCATATGAGCCTCCGAAGGGAGAAAACGTGTAATTTAAATCATAAGGTAAGCGTTTGACAGCTGCTTTAAACACATTGATTGAGAAACCAGAGATGGAAGTTTCGTTCTTGCTCTGGTCATATTCCACATTCACAAACTGAGAAAAAGCACCATTGGAAGGTATTCCTATTCTCAAAAACCTTTCCTCATTATTGTGACCCTTCGGAACCGATATTAATTCTCCAGGCCAATAAACTGTTTTGAAAACTTCATTCAAATCATCATTATTTGTATTTATCTCCATTACCTTATTATAGCCGGCAATGTTCTTGGAAAAACCAAGTGATGGAGACCAAAATGCCATTTCTCTATAACTTTTCCCTATCACATTAATTATGTTGAAGGTTGGTGATTCCAGCAATTGTCCATTCTTTGACAAAATCGTTTCAGAGATTTCTTCAAGTCTTAACTTTCCTTGTGATGATTTATTTGCAGCTTCAACAATAGCTTTAGTTGCATCATATGCTTGAAATGCAAAGATGCTTGGGTTAATGTTATCTTCTTCAGGGTATTCTAGTGCAAACTTTCTTTGGAATTTGAATTTAAATTTTCTAAAGGTCTCATTCATTTCCATGAAGTGTGTTTTAAATCCAACAACACCTTGCATGTTGAAGATAACAGAAGAGTTTACTGAATCAAGAAGGCCAGCAACATCATTTGAGATAATCCACGCAGAACCTTTTTCCATCAAACCTATTTGATTTGCTTTTTCACAAAGAATGTTAGCCAACTCTAAAGAAGAATGAACAATCAAGAAGACCCTATTATTACTCTTCTTTTTCAAGCTATTAAGCTCTTTTTCAATTATAGATTTTGGGTCTGAAAGAGTTGATAACGAAGGAAAAGCTAAATGGTTATCAATCTCAGAACCAACAAGTCTAAGTGAATAAGAGAGGCTTAGTAGTATCCCCGGATCAGAGGAAAAGTAATTATTAAGTTCATAAATTACTGTCACCTTTTTCCATTTGAATTCTCCTACAATTGCTGCAATGCATTGCATGTGAAGGTTAATATCATCCCCTACTTGAATGAAATGTGGCAATCTTGGAGATAATAATTCTGGTTTGGCTATGAATGAAGTTAGAGACATGATAGGAATGTTCTTTATTGTGTCACTGAATTCACTTGCCAGTGTTGCTTCATTGTGTGTGATAGTTCCTATGATGGCATGCACTTGGTTTCTTTGTGAGAGATCCATAACTATATTAATAAAAGGGTGAAAATATTTGTTAGAATAGAAAATATGACTCTTAAGAAAGCAGATAAATAAATTTACCAGAACACAATGATTGATTACCAAGTTCGACCAATTGTACTTACGTTACAACAAAGTAGCTATTGTAGTTTTCTTTTAAATAATATTGAGGTTTAAAGTACACATTTTTGTTTAAATACTACGGTCCAGATTATAAGTTTACCCATGAACCGTATTACAGGAGGTTTCGACCATGCACCACAACCTTCCTAGTCATAATTTAACAAACGAATTGGGCCAAGCCCAAAGGGTAGGGACTCTCGCTTCGCTGTGCTTGTTGCGCTTTCAGCTCGTTTCTTTATGCTCGAGTGTATGTCCATTTTTAAGCAAATATGAATCATACCCAACTCTATTAGAATGTATTTTTACTGAAGTCTTCACAATCAGCCGTTAATGAGATATGTTAATGTAAATAACTCTTGCTAGATTCTCAAGAAAAGGAAGAGCTTTTAATGTTGGAAGAGTTAACATAGTTTTTATACCACTATTTTTATTTGACCAAAACCATTGTAACTTTATATGACCAAAAGTATTTATACCGTTGTAACACATGTCTTTTTTTTTTTTGAATCAGCAAATTTTATTAGCGCCGAGCCAGTGCAAGATGCACCTAACAACTCTAAGCGACAGAAAAACAAACACACCCAATAGGTATGGACCAAACCGCACATAGAAACAGGGAACCAAAACAAATAAGACCAGCTACAAATGAAAACAGCCGCAGAACCAAAAAAACAGAAAACCAGAAAAAATTCTGCAGACTCAAATAGTAGAAACGCAGAAGGAAACAAAACAAACAAAGTGCCCTCCAACCTGAAGCTAGCCACCACCCGCAACTCTAAAAGTCATCGCAACAAGCACTCCCTTGGGTTCCAACTCCACTCGTAAAACAAACAAGCCGACACGTTCAATCTACCCAAACACCATGTCAAACTAACGGTTTTTTTTTCTTTTGACTAAGTGTCTTACTAACGGTTGATTGTAATGATATTTTAATTTTTCATGTTTTCGTTGAGTTATTATCTAAAATTTTATAAATTTAATTTTTGTCCCTCTAGATTTTCCAAATATTAGAGGATAAAATATGACTTATTACTCATGTGCCAAAATAAAATAAAATAAAATATCAAAGGACAAAACTTATATACAATTCTCTAAGCTCTTTTTGTATAGCTCTAAACTAAAAAATACATCTTTTTTGGATATAACAAACTTTAAGAAATTCATCTTTTTGGGATATAACAAACTTTAAGAAAAATATGGATTTAAGAAAATCATGATAAATTTAGTTAAGAATCATACGAAAAACTCCTAAGGAATTGTACCAATTACAATTTCAAAACGCAAAATTATTATAGTTTACTCAAAAGTTGATAAAAGGTCACAAAAAACATAGTATGTCCTATGGCGTTTGATGATCTGGGCAGATTAAGAAGTTCCACACACATGATCTTGTTAACAAGTGTTTTCGGAGCACTTTTTAAGTATTCCTAAATAAGCAATTATTATTTAAAAAAAATCAAATATTTCAATTTTCAATACACACATTTTAATAAATATATTTATCATTTATGATCTTTAAAGAGTGGTCAGGGGCACCGGTTAACATTTCTCAGAGAGAAAACTATAGTCAATTTTAAGATAAAAAGTTTGAAGATAAATTACCACTTGCAATTACTTGAGCAGAATTTCCATGTGAATCTTTTATCTGCAAATCCAGCTTGGAAGAAGTAGATTGGTTGTTGAACTCTTCCACTGCAATTTCCATTGCCATCTTCTGCTGTTTTCCCATTAACGAAACCAAATCAAGAACAGCACCTATACTCATATTATTGGTCCTTTGTGGCTCTAAGGAATAGCCTCTTTGTACAACTGACCATGCTGACAATTGCAGGATAATATTGAAGCAGAAAATATTGAGTTGTAATGAAGATTTCCTTCCCATTCCAGAAATGTTTAGCAACAAAGATAGTGTCATAATATTGATTCACTGACCTTGTGCATGAGTATTAAAAATCCCCATCATTCTTACTTTCCTATTTATTTTGTGCTAAATTGGTTTTGCATGTCTGGTGCTAGTTTGCAATATATTAATAAAAAGTTTCTTATAAAAAAAAACTAGGAGAAAGAATAATATATTTTTTCAAAAGTCTCCTGAATATTTTTGGAAGAAATGTAGTTCATAAAGAAGCTAATCCATATATCACATATATATAAAAAAATTCATTCAGAAATCTCCTTCTCTCTTGGAAGCCGTCATCAAAACCCTTGTTTTTTCATCTTCATCCATCAAAGATGGGTGATTTAGGGTCAATTTTTGACCCAAAATCACTCTTCTAACTCATTTTTTCTATTTCCCTTTTATTGAAATAAGTGATTTTCATATCTATTTAGTTTTTTCTTTTGTGATTTCGTCGTCTAAGTGCGACGTTGTTTTGTTCATCGTCTTTGTGCGACGTTGTTTGTTTTTCTTGTTTCGCTCAAGTATTTATTTTGGTTCATATTGTCATATCAACTTCGATCCAGTGCGGATCAAATCAATGACTTTGGAGTCGTCAACATTGCAGATCCGAAAACATGGGTATCCCGGAGACTTAAATATAGTCATATGTGTAAGTTTTAGTACTTTTCTGTTTTATGCTATTAACATGGATGATGTGAGTTTGTTCACAGATTCATTTTTTTGTTTTTAATAAATTTTCATTATATCGATGTACTTTATCAATTTGAAAGAATGAATATCATTTATTTTTGTAAAAAAAATTAAAAAAATCCATGTAGTAATATCTACATGATCAATGGACCCGTGGCTCGGATTAGATTAGTCATACTACAAACAAACCTAGATGTTTGACTAGAGAAAAGTCAATGGAAGACTATGCATGAATAATGCCATGCTTATTTCAGAACAAAGCAATCACTGCGGCTTAAAAAAATACTTTGTTTCTTGTCGGTCTTAAGAGGGAACTTCCTAAGCTACTTCCTTCGCTGATTTGTTCTTTCTTCCTTACAATATATTTCTAAATCTTAAGTTTTCAATTTGAAGTAACTTATACTTATAAAATTGACTTGTATAATGATAGGTGTCCTTTTCAATTAGAGAAGTTTTTTTAAAAAAAAAAAACACTCTCATATTCATCATTATTTTACTTGGTATGAGGATAATATAGCAAGTGGCTCCGTGGATAGAATTTGATATTATTTTAGATTGAATCTAACTCATCGATCCTTCTAAAATATGTTTGAAAGGTGAGAGTTTCTCTTCTTTACAAACTATTTTCAAGTTTTACATCTTTTCAAGGTAAGACTAAGATACTTTCCCAAGTTCTCAATAATATTCAACGATTTCTTGATATTCATATATTGGACTATTGCTCATAATTGCCCATGGTTTCATATAGTGAGGCTGACGGATTGAAACTTATCTTCGTGGCGTCTATAGAACCATATTTCCCTTCTAATTCTCAGAATACAAATTTAATGTAAAAATCAATCAATACTGGAATATGCATGGAACCTCTCAGCCTCAGCATCGGATTGAAACTTCCACCAAAATGACCTAATGTATGACTTCAAATTTGGGAGTTAATTTATATTTCTATAGTGATCAAATGCTTAAAAATCACTTCATGATGTATGCATGAAAAAATAAATGATTAAAAACTGATGGTCCAACAAACAAAAAGAAAATCTATCTCTAGATTAATTAGAAAAAACTACGTATTAAGGTGCAATGGTCATGATAAAAATTGCCAAAAATTTAAAAGAATATAGCACTGTATTAATTAACATGCATAAAGACATTTTTTTTTTTTTTTACAAACATGCATAAATAAAGACATAGTTTTTCTTTCTTTTTTGAGGGGGATAAAGATTTTCTTTATATGCACAGAATATATCTGCCGGCATCTGATATTTGACCCTAGGATAGCAGCTTGCAAGGATACTTGTGTAATTTCCACTATTTGCTGGCCACCTGAGTCTCATGCCTTATGAAGCACGAACTCCGACAAGAACACCTGACACGATACAGACACGTTGATATTAATAATGTTAAAAAAATATATGACACAAACACCACTACACACATATTAATTTATTTATTATAATTAAATTAAACATTAATATTATTATAAAAAATCAAAATTGATAATTAAAATATATACATGTTCCTCAAAATTGAGAAATTTATTTCTCTAAGAAAAAGAAAAAAAAATACAATAGTATTTGATCTTTATATATCCATTTAGTATTAGACAAGCTAAAAATGTTTCAATCAAATTCAATTCATTTAACTCCTCGTTGATCAATTTTTCTTTGACACATCTTTAACTCTTATAGATTTGTTTGAGATGTGTCTAAGGAGAGTATAAGGTGTCTGAAAGCATTGTAGAAAAAAACAAAAACAATGAAACACTTGTTTTAATTTGTCTGACACGTGTTGTGTAAGTGTCATACAAGTGTTGGTCTATATGGGGATAAGAAACCTCACACTAGAGTTTTTAGTCTGGACTCTCTCTCTAAAAACACTCTCCCTTCTCTCTAAGCCCAACCCTTTCTTCCAGCCGCAACCAAACTTTTCTCCCTTGCCAATCCAAACTTGTTCCTCCAGGATGTAGATCCAACACCGGTGATGATATGCCCGGCCTCACGGCGGCATCACCATCACGCTCCAGCTTGGTTACTCGTCGCCGTTTCGTCTTTGTTTTTTCTTCTTCGTCACCGGACTTCGGCGGATTCCACCATTTCCAGCTGTGAATGGTTTGGATCTGCTTGTTCTAATTGATGTGGTAGAGAATGTAACAGCCCGATTTTCCGTTAGATTTATTTAATTATTTTTAATGTGTTTATATGTGCTTGTATGTGATTATTTGCCTATGTGTGTACATTAGTGGATTTTGGTGTTAGAAGGGTATTATAGTCATTTTAGACTTAGGGGTATTTTGGTCATCTTGTGAGCAAAAGTAAATTAATAAATTCATGGTGAGGGTTATTTTTAGTGTTTCAAGTGAGAACCATTGTTTTTACTAAGTTATTATTCGGTAGTGGTAATTAGTTTTGAACCGTTAATTATTTGGCAACTTTTAACCGTATGTGGATAGAAACTTTGGGAGTTAGTTTAAGAGTTTTGAGTCCATTAGACTTTTAAGGGTTAAGCTCATTAGTGTGGACACTATTTAAGCTCTAGTCTTTGTAGAAAAATAGGGTTCACATTCATTTTATAAGATTTTGAAAAGAGGTAGAGAGAGAAAGAGCAAGAGGAAGAGAAGAGGGTTTGAAGAGAGAAGCTTGAGGAACCAAGAGGTGATAGAGATTCTAGGAGCTTAATTGAAGCTTTTGCTGGGATTATTGCTTATTAAGGTAAGGGGGTTAGATTTCATTCATAATCTTTGTGCTCTTGATTTTCGGGTATCAATCCATTAATTGGTTTTGAACCTTCAATCTTTGAACTGTTAACTTTTATTCGTGGGAAGGGAAAAAGTAAGTAAAAACCCTTATGAGATTATGGATCCGAGGGTTGATTTCGCGGAGGGAAGGTATTAAGCACCCTACACGACTACGGTACTCCGTAGGAACCTTTTGCCTAATTTATCTTGTGCTAATTTACTTATTTTGAAAATACTTGCCTAAAAGTTTTAGTGAAAGAATGGAGGGAGAAGAAGTATGATTTTGTTATTTTTATTTGATTTGGAAGGATTGGGTCCTTTGCCTACATACCCACAAGTGGGATCAAAACCAATGTAGTTCACTCTCAAAAACTATTTTGTGAGTTAGGTTATTTTTAGAGTTTTGAAAATAGTTTTAAGAAGGGGAAAAAGGCCTCAAGGCATGAGAGAAAATAAGATGAGATTGGTCAAATTTTAATTACAAGAAACTCAAGTCTAGATATGAATATTAAATTGATTAAACATTTGATTAAGAAAATAAAAGGAAAAAAGCACTTGGATTAATCCAAAGTTTCTTAAGGAAAATATTTTTTGGAGTTTTGCATATTTGATTTTTTTGGTAAAAAGATTTTTCTAAATTAAACGTGAGCTAAGAAACTAAGCGTAACGACGTAACGTGATAAAAAAACGAGAAATTTACAAAGGATGTTGGATCCCAAGCAAATCCTCAAGTAATGGAAATGAACCTAAAATTACTAATAGTTTGATTTTAAGAAAATAATTAAAGTCCAATAATTAACCTAATTTGTCTCTAATTCATTTCGGTCCTCGATTGTGGTTTATGGCGTAATGTGGTAAATAAATTGTGGTGTCGATGCATCTTTTCATTATCATGATTACATAGTTCCTAATTACATTCTAAAGCTTCAAGAGGAAAATAAATGACAAGAAAAATAAAATGCATGAATTAAATTACATCAAAACCTAAATACACACTAATAAAATGATGACAATAAACAAATGACAAAAATTAAATATGCATGCAACAATTTTAAGCACAAAAAAAATAGAGACAAAATAAACTACAATCAAATAATAAACCAACAAGTTTAAAGAGATAAAAAAAAAAAGAGGTGAAAATAAATAAACAATGATAAACATTAAAAGTTAAGGAAATAAAAATGAGAAAGTAAAAATTATAGTGTAAATAAGAAAAAAACATAGTGAAAATAAATAAAAGAAAATAGGCTCAGCACTGGACAAATCTGGACCGTCTGATGAATCAGAGGGTCCAGATTTCATCACAGCCACTAGATTTAAATCAAAGGGTTAGAAGAAAACAGTACAAAAATAGGCAGTAAAATGAGTAACATACAGAACTAAAACGGAAGAAGCATAGTGACCGTCAGATTTACGATCCGACGGTTTAAAACAAAAGTACAAAGCAAGATAGAAAATAAATAAGCACTGGATCTCTAAACAGAATCATCAATGGCCGTCAGATCATAGATCAGACGGCCTAGATCTAAAGGTATACGAAGATACCATGGATCAACACACATGGAAACCGTCCAAACAAAAGCTAGTATAAAATCAATTTTAACAAAAAAACAACACATAACTCAAAACCAACATCTCTCTAAGAGTTTCTAGTGAGAGAAGGTCTGCAAAAACAGCCTTCTTCTCCGGTGAGTTAGCATTTTTCGGCGCGGTGGCCGGTGGTGGCACCACCGCGTCGGAATCTAAAAACTCCGCCAATTTCAAATTTTTTTCACATATTCTAGTATCCTTTTTCTCCTAGAACTCAAATCTGAAATTACGTTTTCGAAAAAAACACTCAAACAAAACCTATATCTACGACGTAAAGTCTCAAAAACGCAAGAAGAAAGAGAATACGAGTGAACGGAACCACTGCCTCAGTTCTAGATCGGAGAAGTTAGAGAAAAGCGACGGAAAACTTCAAGGAAAAGCTCGATCTGGCGTAATAAGCTCCGATCTGGTCTTGTTGTGTTGGAACCGGCGTTTTCGAACTTGAAAACGGATGGATCTGTTCGTTGTTGTACGAAGTAGAATGATTTTGGTGAAAAGCTACACTGTTGTTGTTTGTGTCACGTTTCTATTGGTTGATTTGTGAAGGGAAATGAGACCGGTGGCGTTGTTGTTACGGATCAGACTAGATCTTTCAGTTCATTGAAAAATGGTGTTCATGTGTTCATGATGAACATTCATAAGTTTTTTATTTTTTTCTGGGTTTTGATCTAAGAAATGATGAGAGGAATGAATTTGTGTTTGTAATGATTGCTACTGCTTTTTCTGTCTCTGACCCGCTACAGTGCAATCAATGCTGCCTATAAATATTGTGGACTAGGGTTAGACTGAAAAAAGAGGATTGGACCAAACTGCCCCTGCAGCTGAGACTTGGGCAAGAGGAGAGCAAAGACTAATGGGAACAAGACACATGGACATGACTCAAGGATAAAATAAAAAAAAATAAAAAAGGACATTAAAACAAAACAAAAAGAAATAGAATTTTAAAGAAAGAAGAAAAACGTGACCTTTTTTCAAAGTAACGTAAAAAGAAACAAAAAGTAATAAAGAAGAAAGTGAGTAACTAGCAATAAATGACAATAAAAATCAAAAAAATAAAATATTAAAAAGTAAGATGTCTCTTTCCGTAACCAAAATGAGGTATTTTAAAATACCTCTCTGCCAAAATTTCGTCTGAGACGCAACTACTCGGCTTTTAAAATACGAATACAAAACTTTTTAACTGATTAAGAAACGAATAATAGTTCTAAAATACAAACAAAAATGTTTTAATTATCTAAAAACGAATCAAAAAAGATTTAACTGCTTACAACGTGAATAAAATATTTTAACTATCTACGGTACAAATAAAACGTTTAAATACTTCAAAAACGAATAAAAGAACGTGTAACTTATCTAAAAACAAAGCAAAGATTCTGACTGTTTAAAAATACGAATAAAGACTTTAAAATACGAATGAAAATTTCTAACTGATCAAAATTTGGGGTATGACAATCTCTTAGTTTAATTTCTTCTCTAATTCTATGCATAAGTGCTTATTTGAATAAGTGATTATTTTGAACTTAGTTGTTGAAATTCGTGCTCTTGTTATAATGATATGTTTGGGTATATGAATTTGATGATAATTGAATTCTTGTTGATGAAATTGCATGTTCATGGTACGTATAAATGGGTATATTGTGAATTGTGCTCTAATTGTTGAATTGTGATATTGTGTTGTTGAATTGTGATAAATTCATGGTTTAATGATGTTGTTGTTGTTATGACTAGACCATCCACCCGTGCTGCCGCATGGGTCATATCGATTGGAAACAAAACACGCAAATGTATTGAAATTAAAATATGCTTGCGGTGCGAAATAAATTGTTTATAAAAAAAATACATTAAAAAAGACCTTAAATCGGTAGATTGCGGAAAATCTCCTTGTAAACTACTCCCTCCAATCTCAAATATAAGAAAATATTCATTTTTTAGGTTCATTGAATAATTAATGTATCTGCTTTACAATATAGATCAGATACATTAACTACTCAATAAACCTAAAAAAGGAATATTTTCTTATATTTGAGACCGGAGGGAGTATATTTGAAGTGCTATTCATTCATGCTTTTACCATTCTCATCGGTCATTAAAATCGAACCCTTAAATTGTTTTATGAGCCACTTTCTATTCATGAACAAACACCAAGATTAGCTACGTGGAGTGAAATGACACATTATACACAAAACAAATCTTATAAAACCTGCTATTATACAAACAAACCCAAACAAACATTATTGATTAGTTGATTCAAACCCAAACCTGCTACATAAATTAATTTTGACATATCCTATTGAAACGGGTGGTCTACATAACTATTGTTATATACACAAAATAAATTAATTTTGACCTAAAACAATAGACTATAAAGAGTTATCTTGCAAAAATCATGGACAAAATAATTAACCTCAGTTGATTCAATCAAATCTGATAGTTGTAGAAAATCATCAGAGAGGGACTGTAATCGGACCAGTAAAAAGAATTAGAAACTTCAGGCATATCATTAGTTAAATTTTAGTTATTGTAAAAGTTGCACCCTATAACTTTTTCTAAATCACGGTGGCACACCGTGATTTCGATAAAGTAAGTTCCCACATAAACTCAAAATAAGCTTCAATAGTGAAAAAGCCCCTTATATTTGGAGTCAAAGAAAACTACCTTAAAACTCAATTTAAATTACTTGCAATTTGAAATATTTCGAATATGGAAGACATTATACATGTATGATTGTAATTGATTGTGCTTT
>Ga0315914_1003590_pt1 | contig 23541 bp, 12 predicted proteins | sample MpolenodulesMG_FD_203920 | JGI IMG/M metagenome (GOLD analysis project Ga0315914, IMG submission 203920) | Medicago polymorpha root nodule microbial communities from Los Angeles, California, United States - elongated nodules | ecosystem: Host-associated > Plants > Roots > Nodule | place: USA... | reverse complement strand
AGAGAGAGAGAGAGGAAGGACACAAAACAACTATACAGGTTCCTTCCACAAACCGGAAGTAGTCCTGTCCCCCTTGCACTTTCAAGGAGAGTTCATTAAAAATGTAATATCAAATTACAACTGCTCAATGCTACAACTAGCAAGAGACTTCAAATTACTCAAGCACAACTGCAAGAGATTTCCTATGCTCCTGAACACGGTCAAGAGACTTCCAATGGTCAAGCACAACTGCAAGAGACTTCTATTGCTCAAGCACACAAACAAGAGACTTCTAATCAAACAGAATTACAAAGAAGTTTGTTTGAGTTTGAACACTTGATATACAATCAGTGGTGTTCACAATACAAATCAGATACAAACTCTTAAGACTATATAATTTCTAAAATATGAACTTTGATAAGAAATTCTAAGTGACTTTAGATGCAGAACAATAACAGAGTTTGGAACTTTGAATTGTTGTATGAGTCTTGCTTTTGTGTGTGTCTGTATATCCAACTAGCAGGTCTTCACTCCTTTATATAAATGTGTGAAAAATACGTTGGAAAGTTGCCAGCACAATAAAGAGTCGTTTGAAGCTTTGATTAAAATCATCAATGATCTTTTGCCTGATATGGTTATTGTCCTATGAAGGATCAATTTCAAATGCATTCTTAGTTTGAAGGAACATTTCTGCAGGCAGAGCTGTTATTCTTGTCTTGTTGCAGAGACACGAACAGAGTAGTGGAGGAAGTGGTTGTACAGTTCGTACAATTGTCCTTTGTCAACGCTCTTGATAGAACAAGCATCCAATGCTTTCAAATTCCTTCACAAAGGCCGTTGTAACACTCTTTCAGTCTAATGCAATGCTGGACGAGATTAAATCCATTACTCAGCCTTTGAAGTTTTAAGTCTCTCATCTCCTGATGAACTTCAGCTTCTGGTGATCTTGCTTCTGATGAGATGCTTCTGACGAATTTGCTTCTGATGACGTCATCACTTCAAGAGCACTTATATTTCAGATGCACTTTTCTTCAGATGCTTCAAGCTTTTTTTTTGTTGATTCCTTTGCTTTCTTTTGTTCTTTCAGAACCTTATAAAGATATCAAATTTTTGTCTACGGTCCTGTTCACTTGAACAAATATTAGCATATCCAATTGACAATTTTTAATACGTTGTTATCATCAAAACTCTAAAGGTAAAGTATTTTAAATACATTTAGTTCCAACAACAGCCACCACCACCAAGTAGACAGAACCCACGACAGCAAACAACCCACAAGCAACCTATAGATAAACCACCAAAGAAACATCTAGACTACAGTCCTCCAATTGTCAAATCACCAAAAAAACATGCCATGAAGTGAAAAGAATAGACATGGATATGGTTGCTGCTAGAAGAAAGCAAATAACGGAAAATAAAGATGAACAGGAACATTAACAAGCTAGATTCAAGCTCTAACATAACAGCTGTTCATTAATATGTTGTATTGGATGAGTTTTTTTTTTTTACGCAAATCAGACAGGGGACTAGAAATTGATTTAAGAATAAACAATATACAAATTAAATCCCAAATATACATATAGAGTGGTGTGAAGGAATGTGCTACACAAAGTTTTCATGATTTTTTTTAGTTGTATAATGTGTGTTTTATACCATGCAGAAGGGCATGCCCTCACACCCTTCACATAACCTTTGTTTCTTAACTCAGCCAATCACACGGTTTTTTGGGCAATCACACAAGTAAAATTCTACAAGTTGTTTCCCGGTATAAACAAGCATGTTCAAATAAAGAACAATCATCAATTTGATCTATAAACTATCACTCTTTTTCAAATTTAGTCTCTAAATTATATAAGTATAATATGATGTCTCTAAAGTATATAAGATTCGTCAATTTAATCTTTGTTATTGAGATGTTTGTAACTAAATTGATGATTTTTTATATTCTATAGTGTCTAAATTTGATTTTTTTTTCATATAAATCAAAGACTACAAATTATATTTACGTAGTTTATGGACTAAGTTAGAAAACTAACGGTAATTTATAGACTAAATTGACAGTTTATTCATTCAAATAAAAACAAAATACAAACAAGCATATATTACAAAACACATCATACATATATCTACTCATTTATAAAGATGATGCTCGTACTATTCAAAATTTCTGGATCGTCAATGTATACGCGCGTTCAAATTACAAAATACTCCTATTTATGATCAAACAAGTATTTTCTCTTACTTACCGTTAAAAGTTGAACCCAAACCGAATTTTTACGCCCTAACAATTGCAATGACTCAAGGGACTTTAAGGGCCATAAGTCCTACAAAATCACAAGATTTACAAATATAATGATTTTACAAAAGTAATAACGCAAACCATATGCAATTTTACGGTATGATATAGTGAGAGATAGACTGTTCGAGCTATTATCCAAATTCCAAAGGTATTAAATAATGTTTAGGCCGACAAAAATAATTTTGTTTGCTGCTGCATAGTATATGTATAAAATAGTACTGACTGATGGTGATTGAACATGACATTATTTTGGCTGCATGTGGAAGTCATGCATATTCTACACTATATACATACTATTAGTTTCATTGCTTGCCATTTCCAAACCTCGTTTATTTTCCTCCGTAATGAGTTGTAAAACAAACTTATTTTTCTTTCTTTTTTTGTTGATAAAAAACAATGTAATGATTAAGAACACAACAAAAGTATAAAAAAGAATTTGGTTAAAAAATTACTACAAAATAGTTGTATAAATATCATACGTCTATTTTCATTTAATATAAGACAACATTGTAGAAAGAAAAAAACACAAATAAAAAAAAAACGGTCAACTCTCACTCGCCCACCCTACATCCCACTAGATGCTAGAGATCGAGGATTCTTTTTTTTTAAGGAGCTAGAGATGGAGGATTCTTTCTTCACACACAAAATAACACTAGCATACAGTAACACCGGTAAAAAAATTCAGGCAAAAAAAATGTCATCACATAAAGTTTCTTTTTATGGGTCACAAGTTATCACATACAATTTATTTCCAATAAAAATATCATTTTATTTATGTCTACTCATGGTTCCTAACTCTACCGAACAATTTACAGGATAAATTACGGCGAACACAAGTTGGCAAACAAAAAGGACCTACCACGATTGGTTCATCAGGCTGCAAAGTCTACACCTCTTGCTTTCTTTCCATTTCCACACTCGTCGCAATCAAAAAGACCTCACAGCTGTACTAGTCTTGTTAAAGAAAGCTGCTAATGACCCAAAAATCCCCACCTTACCTATAGATACATAGATTCATAACTTATGCTATGTTCCAAAACATGCATTGACTATGTATACACTATCATACACCAACTATAATATCCCTTGAGAAACCCTTTCAGAAAGAGAAAATAATCTCATAAGAAATGAGAAATCTTTGAGTACACAATACTAAATGAATGAATTTACTGTTGTATGATGATCAAAATTGATTTTAAATGAATTAATTTATTTTGCACTTTTTTCCAATAATTTTCACCACAATTTTTGTAGAAACTTTAATTGCAGCTTCACTACTGACGTGACGTGTGTTGTGCTCAATGAGAAAACAAATACACCCGCTTAGTAAAATTGTTTGTTGCTAAAAAGTGAACCGAAGAGAAAATGATTATTATTAAAATAAAATTGATATACAAAGGGTATGAAGTATGAACGGTTTCACTCTTAATTAGAAGTAATTATGATTAAAGTAAACTATTTTGAATGATTCAACACTTACGATTAATTCATAAATACTACGTCGAGTGAACCGTTTGTTTGAAAGAAAAAAAACATCATGAAATGTCTAATATATTAAAATCAACCACTTCAATCTTTGACTTTAGCACAAAACACCACATGTGGTTGTTAAATAGTTGATAACTAAACTTCGCGATGTTATCGAGACATTTTCTCTTTTAAGAAGTTTAGTATTTTCCTATAAACAAATATTTGCACTAATGGTATATATGAAAGAGAAAAAGATAAATATTATAAACACTTTCTTACTAACACTCGTTTTTTTATTGAATGAAAGTCGTGTGGATCTCACCATTTTTTGTGAGATTCACGTGAGTTTAACCTAATAAAAGAGCAAGTATTTAAAAAGAAAGTGTTCATATCATTTCTCTATATAAAATAGAAGTGATATAGACACTACTTTTTAAAACCTCTCTAAAATGAGTAACATCCAATCCACCCTCTTATTGACACTTTAAGAGTGATTCACTTTTTAAAACGTAAGACCTGCGTGAATTTTACCATACAAAAGAGTGAATATTAGAAATAAAATGTTCATACCATTTCTCCTATATAAAATTCAAATCAATTTTGCACTTTAAAAACCGGTTCTAACCGATTCAAAAGGGAAATAAAACCTACACACAATTCTAATGAAATGTTTTGTTTTTAAGCAATTTATATAGAAATGCTTTTGGTGAAATTGACAAAAAAAAAATGTTTTTCGGATAGTGGTTACTAACTACCATAACAAGACATTAGTTAGCCATAACTTGAACTCAAAGTTAGCAAAAAGGCAAACCCCACCATTGCCACATGGTTTGGTTATGGTTATCATCTTGATCCATATTCTGTTTGGTGGTGGGTCCATTCCACACCACACACACTCCCCTTCCTTCTCAAAACTCCTTTCTCATTCATTTTTTCTTTTTCCAATATATATCAATCAATAATAATACACTTCCTTCTCAATACGACACCGCGCACTACACTACACTCCTTATAAAGCTTCAACAAACACATATTCTCACATTTCATTCCTTTCACGCTTCTCTTTCTCTTTTCACTTTTCCATATTTCTATCAACCTTTTACCTTAGATTGAGCGTGCGTTTTACTAATTCTCCATTTTTATCATCACTAATCGTAATTAGTAATTAATTTATTGTTATGGCCACTTTTTCATAACCAAATCAATGAAGCCTCGATTTCAATTACGTGGATTTCCATTTCCGTTTACGTTTCTTTCCAAATCCATTGTGATTTACCATTTAAGCCTCAATATTCTTTTAAGACAAATAGCAAAACAGCAACAGAGTAGGAGTGATACAACAGTTATTATTAGATATCACTTTCATCTCGATTCTCTTTTGTATTGAGAGAATTGGAATCAAGTGGAAACATTATGATTCATAATTCGTTTTCTGTTATGATGAAATTCGCGGTGGCGTTCGCATTGTTGCATCTAATCACGATGGACTCATGGCTTGTTCACTCACAAGAACATAAGCTTTATGTGAACATGACGCTCGTTGACAACGCACGTGAAACCGGTGCTTGTAAGTTTAATTAATTTCATTTATTCATTTGTTTATTTTCTATGATGTTTTTGTTATTTATTATTGGCTATTATTATTATTTATTGAAATTATGAGTGGTGTGAATTTGTAGTTTGTTTGGATGGAAGTTTACCGGCGTATCATTTGGATAGAGGATTTGGAGCTGGTGAAGACAATTGGCTTCTACAATTTGAGGTATATTCATATTTTTCTCATTGTTCTGTTCAAGTTATTTTAAATGACATGACAAGTGACAACTATATGATTTGAAATGATATCTTAATGTTTTGAAGGATATTGTCGAAATTGTTACGTCGAACCATTTTTTTCTGGATTACTCGGTTTGAATCTACAATCTCCTCATTGTTTTTGATGACAAAAAATGTTAATCAAAATTGCATTAAACTTTAAACTTTCATATGAATAACTGGTGTAGCTTATGTATAACAGTGTATTATTTGCATCAAGTTATAAGATCGATTACTACATTCAATTTAAGTATAAAATAAAGTTAACACGTTTGAGTTGGTTTGGTAATATTGGTCTGAGACATGTGAATGTGTTTCTATTCAAAGTTTTTATGTTCCATTCTCCAATACTAATTTAGATGAGCTAATTTAATTTTTTAAAAAAAGTATAAAAAAAAGTTTAGTCAACAAAAATGAATATTAATAAAAAAATTCGACTTTGTGAATGAACTTTTGTGACCAAATATATTTTTTTACTCCTATTTAGGATAAAAGAAAGTAATATGATGTTAAAAAAAAAGTGAAAGTGTACAAAATGGTGAGTGAAAAAGTTACGAAGTGTCAGTGTTGTTTTGTAGCGTTTGAAAAAGTGGTGGTGGTGTATTTTTGGGTTGTGGGGTTAAAGTGTGATGATTGATTGGTTGGTTTCGAAATGCTATACGATAGATAGTGTTTTCCTGTCGTCTACGCCTAGACTTTTGCGCGCGCACTGCTTTACGTTTAACAAGCTTTTTCTACCAACGCCGTCCTTCACTATATTTACTGTTCAGTTTTAGATGAAACTTCTTCCCTCATTTTTAATTGTGGCATTGTCATTCACATGAAATTTTTGTTTATATGTAACTGTTGTTTTAAATTTTAATGCAACAATAGAGGTTGAATCTAATGAAAAAATATTAGACTCTCACAACGTGTCAAACAAATGTTTAAATTCTAATAAAAAATATTATCATCTAAATTTGACACGTTTCAAATAGAATTTAACTTTGATGGAGAGAACCCATAAATATAGAAAAAAATGTTTTTTTTAACTAAATAAATATAAAAAGAATTGTTAAGAGATTCTAAAGGGAATTTGTTTTTTTAGACTAAAATCATTGTTAAGGAAATGAAACAATTAGATATATTTCTTAAAAGAATTTTCATAATATTATCTAAATTTGATAGGGAACTAACTTTGGCGGTTTCAAATGGAACTATCTTTGATGGAGAGAACCTATGAATATTGAAAAAGTTGTTTTTTTTCACTAATAAATAAATACTCCATAAAAAGAATTGTTAAGAGATTCTAAAGGGAATTGATTTTTTTTTAAAACTAAAAGCAGTGTATAAGGAAATGAAATAATTATATATATTCCTTTAAAGAATTATCATAATATTAGTAATTATTTGGTAAAAAAGGTAAACAATTTCACAATATTATTAATTATCTGGTTAAAAAGATAAAATTTCATAATATTATTAACTATTTGGTAAAAAAAGGTAAAGATTTTCATAGTATCATTAATTATATGTCAAAATTAATGGATTTAGACATTCAAAACATTTGATATATTTTTGATTTATTAAACAAATTATTAAACTTTTGTAAAATAATTAATAGTTACCGTACATTATTGTCGATTAAATTAAACAATAGTTTATTAGCAATTTATTTATTACAGTTTTTATAAATTACTGTCAAGATTAAATCTTATGTTTTTTTAAGGGGGTTAAATCATATGTTTTTAAAAAAATTAACTCTATAGTAATTGATATTCATTTTGTCAAACAAAAAAAAGTAATTGATATTCATGATATAAAATTTTGACAAAATTTGTTTTTATCTGCATAGTGTTTTTAGCTGTCATAGTATTAATCAGCACGTTCTCGCCAAAAATAAAATCAACATACAATTATATTTCATAAAATCAAAGATAAATCAAAACCAGCAACAATTGGTATATAACCTTTTCTATTAAAAAAAATAAAATTAAGTGCACATGTTGTTCTTTTTAGAACATGTCGCATATGAAGTTTGGTCGTTCAAAATCCCACATGTTGTCATGTCGTTGGATTTATTACTGCAGTACGTCCACCTTCCACATGTGTGGGTTGATGTTTGAAACCGGAAACTTTGGTCCAAAAAAAAAATGCTTAAGAAAAATATGTTTTTGTAAAAATTCAAACCTCTTTTTGATGTATTGAAACAGAAAGAGTAGTATGATAAATTGATGGTATGATATAAAAAGAAAAAAAAAAGCAAAATATTGAAGGAGTGTTGAAAACTAAAGAGAGATTATGTTTCTTTGTTGGTCTTCTGACTAAGCAAGTGTTTCTCTTTTGTTGTATATGTAATGGCTTTTTTAGGTGAAATGTGAAAATGTCCCCGTTAGTTGGTAAGGATAATGTATAGTATATCAAAGGTTTATGGTTCAAACCCCGACATCACAAAAAAAAAATTATTATTTATTTTGTATCTAAAAAATATTATTTATTATTAAGTAATAAGTACATCAATGTGTTAATTAGAAGGTTTCTAAACCACGAGAAATACATTGGTTTCTAAACTATACTTTCGTCAATCAATGTGGTCCTTAGACCATCAACTGAGGAACTAAATTGATATATTTATTTTAAGAACCTTTTAATTGAATTTAAAAGTATAGGGTTCAAATTGGTGAGATAATAATATTTATGAATTAAATTGAATGTTTACTCTTCATAATTATCTATGTGTTTCGATAACGTGAAACGAAGATAGAAAGCACTGTTATTGTTGAACTATATATAGGTATGTCGGAGAATAAGTTTCATACTATATAACTACCAATCCAAGCAAAGACATTGAAATTGATATCTGAAATGACAAAGTGGATGAAACAGCAGCTAGTTATTCAGTTAGCTCTATGGAGCCCAAATCTCAACTGAAGAAATTACCCTTTTAGTTTTGCATTCATAAATTATTAATGATCACCACCATATTTATGGTACTTGCCAGGGAGGTGGTTGGTGCAATGACTTGAAATCGTGCTTGGAGAGAGCACAAACCCGAAGGGGTTCAACAAATTACATGACCAAATATGAGACCTTCTCTGGTATTTTAAGCAACAATTCTACCGTTAATCCAGGTAAATCAATATCTGCTCTATTTTTCTTTTCATCTTTCATTTGAGAATTATGATAAAATATTTTATTGATATAAAATGCCAAAAAATAAATATATAGAATGTTCAATTTTTCAAATTTAAATTATAGGCTATTTTTTTTTTTTTGGAGAGAAAACAAACTTATAACATTTCATTAATTAAAGTGTTTTCAATACAATCTGGTATTTCAAATAGAACCTGGAGACTAGTTGATAATAAGGCCGCCTTAACTAATTTATGAGCAACCTCATTTGCTTGTCTCCGTACAAACTCAACAGTCGAGTTTTCATAATAATGTCTAAAGAGAGTTTTACAATTTTGAATAATGACACCAAATTTAGTAACATCATGTCGAGAAGATAAAAAACTATCCACCACTCTCTTCGCATCCATTTATATTGTTTCAGTTACGCCAACGAATATATACTGTTTATTCATTTTTATGTTCATAATAATTTGTATTAATTGAAGTTTAAATTATTTGTACACCCTAATCTATTGTTCTAGTTACGCCACCGAATACTCTAAACCACCAACACTAAGTCATCTTTATGATCCATTGGCATAATGAGATATCGATATTACACAATAATGTCTAGTATTATTTTGCTAGCAGCAGCAGCAGCGCTTTTCTAATTTCTACTAATTGGTAGTAAAATGTATTGGTAGGTATTTGGGTGACACTAACTTAGCTCAATTAATTCTTAACACTTTTGCTGTAGCAATGGTCCTTGTAACACAGCTGTTCTTTTGATTTTAAAATGAACGGTCCAGTGACAAATATGTATGCCCAACTGTGTCCATTGAATTTCTACAATAACTAAGCTACATGTTCCTCCAGATTCCCTTTCACGTGCTCTTGTTGTTCCCTTGATTGCTACCTTTTGTTTTTTTCACCTAACTTTCAATTTTCACTTCTGTTCTCACGCTCTGTTCTGCATAAAAACTTCCAATCTTGTATCTTGCGTGCTTCCGTTGTCCATTTGACATGTGACCGTGCGAGTTGACAAATATTACCATTCTCGTTTCATAATTCTTACCTCTGTAAATTTCTTGATGTTTTGGGTTGAGGCAACTTAACATTTACAAAACCAACACCCCCTCTAGCTTAATATTGGACATGGAGTGTGACTCGAGTGGTCCAATAGAAAAATATAATAGCTTATCACTCAATAAATCTTGAATAAGTTATATGCCATCTTAAATTTTTATATTGGATCTAACTCATTATTATCAAACCGGTTTATAAGGTGATGACTAGTCTCATGTATAAATCTATGTCCAAACCTTTTTCCTTTCAATATGAGACTCTTAGCACCCTCTCACGCCTAAGAGGGGACATGGAGTGTGACCCAAGTGGTGCGATAGTGAAAATCTTGTGACATGTGATATAATCGATCTTGAAGAGACTCTTATACCATATTAAAATTTGAATTGAACTTAGTTCAGTATTACAAAATCAATTTTTTAAGATGATGGCTGCCCTAGATTATTTAAGATATTAAATCATGTTCAAGCATTCTCATTTCGACTCTTAACATGCATCATATGTTATTTATTTATGAATCTTGATAACTTATAACATAAGGACGCAATGTTAAAGAATTCAAAAATAAAATTTTTATATACAACTTTTTCGTCAAAATTACTATACGCAGTGACTTAACATGCGTCCTTAATTATAACAATTGTTGACATTTTTCTTATATTATTACTTTTGTCTTCATTTGTTCATCTCTACATCACTTCCAATCATTATATCCAGCTCAGATGTCGGTAGACATACCTTATTTCTTTATTTCTTTTAGAGCTAAAACATAGAAGAGATACCTTATTTGTAATCTAATATTTTGGGGTAATGTGACCATCATGCGAACTAAAATAGTTGTGCTAGATCCGTGACCCTGCTTTGTTTCTTTCATACATGTAAAAAAACGTATTTGCCCAGTATTATTTTGATAATTAACAAATTATTATGCATTTGCACAATGTGCTAGTTTGTTTTTCCACCATTGATAAGTTTGTGCATGGTGGAAGACTTGTACCTATAGAATTGATCATATATATAACATCCTATTATCAATTGTTAACTTTTTTAATTAACAATGATGATTACATATTACGCGGTTAAGTAGTATAAGAAATTAATACTTGAGTTTGATTAATAATTAAAATAAGTTATTGTTTTTTTTAAACTCGGTCGGTATTCAATCCAAAAATCGACTAATCCGAAGGAACCAATCCACCACCAACTTGCGGGGGCCCCGTTTAAAACCAGAGCAAACTCTATATGGACTTAACCTACTGAAATTGGCACTAGAGAAATCGAACCTGAGACCTTTCGAGGAGCAAACTCCAAGATCCAAACCAACCCAAATGGGTTTAAAATAAGTCAAATTAATACTTGAGTTTGATTAAAACAAGTTTATGCATGCAGCAAGACTTGTATCCTCTGAACACAAATTAAGACTTGAGTTTGATTAATGATTAAAATAAGTAATTTGATTAGATTTTTACTTACTTATAATTGAACTCCGTTTTAGCCATACATATATCCTCTTTCAGAAATAAATTAAAGGGTTAAAACTCAAAAAAGACATATTCTCATTTTTAAAAAAGTGTTTTTTTTTTCCGTTTCCGTTTGCTGTTTTATCTTTTAAATTGTGTAAGTTTTATTATTAATTTTATTTTCATTTGCCTGTGACTGTTGTACCAGACTTTTACAATTGGAACAGGGTGAAGCTGAGATACTGTGATGGAGCTTCATTTACTGGAAACAAAGTGTTCAATAATGGGGTAATTTGATACGAATGCGATTTTTTTTTATATACCAAACATTTTTTAATTCTTGTAATTTATTTAACAAATATTTTAAATTATATACCAAGGTAATATTACATTAAAATGAATATGAGCCACCTTCTTTGGCGGCCCATCATAAACTAATATTTAAAAATTTAACGACGACAGAGGTTGTCTCATGGTAGTGGATGTGTTAATGGTCATCCTTATTTTTATAATTGAAGTAATGATTTAATTAATATCGATTAAAACAATGGACAATTAATAGGTAACTCTTATTAAAGGACATCAATCAAGCAGCTGACTTAAACATAAATATGAGATGAGTTCTATTTCTAAACTGTCGTTGAAATTTCTAATAATTTTAATTATTGATCTAGGATGGACCACTTATGAAGTTGGTCCACCGAAGAGTTCACCTTGCCTATGTAGTAGTTCTAAATTCAACTTTACTAATTTGTTTCTCATTGTGTTTGTGTGATGAAAATCAGACAGCAAAGCTTTACTTCAAAGGGCAAAGTATTTGGGAAGCCATTATTGCCGATCTGTTACCAAAAGGTTTAGGAAAGGCACGCAAGGTATATATAGTTACTTTTTATGAAAGTTTAGGTTAACTGACTATATCGTATTATTTATGATTTGAATGAATTTATAATACAAACTTTGTATCTTGTTTAGGCTTTGCTTTCAGGCTGCTCAGCAGGAGGTTTGGCCACCTTTCACCATTGTGACAACTTCACCAATTATTTGCCAACCAATGCTAGTGTTAAATGCTTGAGTGATGCAGGTTTTTTCCTTGATGGGTATGTTAAAAGACTTAGACCCTCTTTTTTTGCTCTATTTTGAGTCATTTCAGCAAAATCTAAATACTAACAATCCCTTTTGCACCCTCTTTTTTTGCAGAAGAGATGTCAGTTTGAACCACACCATGAGATACTTTTTCAAAAGTGTAGTTACGTTGCAGGTAACCTTCAATAAATACTCCATTCATATACAGTACATACTTGTGTTTTGGAAATTGAGTTAATTTTAATCATTTACAAAAGTTTATATGCTTCCTGAAGTAGAAATTTCGAGGTTTTCATTTTTCAAGATGAAAGCAATTAATAGACGGAGTACATAGCATGTATTAATTAACAATTATTGAAAGTATAGCAAGCATTAAGCAAACTATTGTGAGGATAAAATTTACTAGTTGCAACTTGCAAGTTGCATTCTTGATCAGTCAATTTAAGCTCAATGATTTTGACACAAGATTTGGCAACATATTTTCATAAGTTTGAAAACTATGTGAGCTGCATTTGTCGTCAAAGATGCAGTGCAGTGATTGCAAATAACTTTCAAAAAACCGAACCAACAACTGAAGAAGTAGGTTTATGAAACTTGGAATTGGCCTTTGTGAAGAAATTGTATGCAAGAAGAAAGATAATCAGTAAAATCATGAAATAACACAAATGATATATGGAAGCCTCTATTAGGATTTCTTATTACAATATTAGTTGCTGAGTGGTATCATTTGTAATTGATATCACTTTCATAGAGTCCAATGATGTGTATTGTGTAAATAGGTCTCGATGAAATGAAAAGCATAGTGCCCAAATTGATATTTTGAACATCATTCTTGATTAATACTTCGTACTCATCATTTCAATATCCTATGAAATAGAGAAAGGAAGCCACATGTTATTCCCTATATTGAATTTTTCAAATTGCATAAGAGAAAGAAAAGCGAGTAACAGTAAACAGGCTTACTTGACATAGTTTTATGTAACAGGGGGCAGTACAGAACCTGAATAAAAACTGCACCAGTGCGATGACTTATCCAGACCTGGTATGTTTCCATGAACTTGCATCATTAACTCAGGAAGATTGTACAAGATTCTGACATATTTCGTGTTTCATGCAGTGCTTCTTTCCACAATATGTGTTGAAATATATATCAACACCATATTTTATCTTGAACTCTGCCTATGATGTATTCCAAGTAATAGTTTCTGAGATGCATTTTGTTCTGAACTTTCTATGATGTACATTATATTAAACTCATAGTTGGTGAATTATGAAATTAATAAACTTAAAATGTCAACAGTTCCATAATATATTGGTGCCACCTTCAACTGATCCCCGCGGGCACTGGATCCACTGCAAGAAGGACCCAGCGGCATGCACACCAACCGAAATTAATACATTGCAAGGTCCCTCTTTCAATTATTCTGCCATCAATCTCACATTTTTTGATACAGCTTTCACTCATTCTTTTTATAAGAAGTTTCTTTTTTAATGTTAATAAGCATGTTAGTATCTTTTGTCAAAGAATCAAGTAGTTTACTCCATACACATGTTCAACTTTCATCCTCTTAACTGTGAATAGAACTGACTTTCCTTAATTCAATGCACTTTACTCAGGTTTTAGGCTCAGCATGATTGCAGCTTTGAAACCCTTCTACTTTTATTCAAACAGCGGGGGAATGTTTATAAATTCATGTTTTGCTCATTGCCAAAGTGAATCACAAGATACATGGTCTGGAGCCGATTCTCCAAGAATAAAAAACACGGTACCAATCTCTTTGACAACAAGACATAACGATAAACCTGTTTATTGTATGTGAGACTTTAGCTAATTTTGGGGTGAACATTTATGCTGTGCTACATAGCAACCAACTTCTGATAACTACTCAAACCTACGATATTGGAAAAGGAATCTGAGGTCTAATAGATAATTAGTATAAGATTTTTGAACTATGTTAGTGTTGTAGTATTATATATGTTCAATTCCATTCTTTGTACAAAATTTGAGTCTTACACCTGGAAAATAAAGTGATATTTAAAGCTTGAACTTTCAGCATAGTGATTTTTTTTTAATCAGCAACATGGTTAATCGACTCTATATATTACAGACTATTGCAGAAGCAGTCGGTGATTGGTATTTTAGTAGAAACAGAAGCAAGGCAATAGACTGTCCATATCCATGCGATACAACTTGTCGTAATTTGATACCTGCACCTGCATTACATAATTTAATACCTTAAGCTCAGGTAACGCCTTAAAAAAATATTGTAGTTTTCTTGGATACCATGGCGAGTTTATGGTCCATTGATCTGACTCAGTTTGAAATGTTTTAGGTCATTTGGAAGATCAGACTGGAATTTTTTCCAACAAGCTTTCCAGGTCTCCTATCTGAGGTCCCTGAAGTAAAAGGATAGAGGGTGATTTTTTTTGTATTCAAAACCATACAAGTATACTCAATGCTGAATGCTAGGAGATAGAAAGTTCTTGATAAAGGAATGAGACAGAATATGTAATTTGAATGATACTTTTCAATCATCTCATTCATATTACTAAATATATACCCTTTTACTTGATAAAAATTAATCGGCTTTTGTCTGGTATCTGAAGAAGGCTGCCATCATCTACATGTTATTCTATAATCTTAGGAGATGGTAATTATTCTTGGTGGTTTTATTTGTTGAGCTGTAAGCAAGCAGTTTATCAGTTCCTCACTGCAAATAGCAATCCAAAGCAACCTCTGGCATTAGATTTTAAGTTATGCCGCAGTAATCAGAATGTAGCTCATCAACTTCCATAAATAGTAGAACATATTCTTAGTGTGGCACTGACCTATCTCAGGTCCTCAACTGAGACGCCTATTTCTGATCTCATAAAATATAGATTCAAACTCAAGATTTCTGTATAAGCTGGAAGGGAGTCCTAACATCCCATACAAGTTCTCTTCGATAGTTAGTTTACATGCTTAATGAAATTAAATATATTCCTTAATTTCAATTACATTGATCCCAAACACTATCCATATTGTGATGCCACCAAATTGAAAACTGAAAAGGACTACCATTGAATCATTGCCGATAGAATGGTGGCAATGTTATGAATCATATTGAGAAGATAAGAAGGACTAAAATGATTTTAAGTCATGAGGCTCATCACTTAATTGACTAGTCATTTGGGTTAGGTCTCTTCAAGGTTTTAAGTCATAGCAATATTTAGTTCTGACCATGTGGGTAACTGACTTAGATACACGCAAATCAAACATACCATAAGCTATGCCATGATAATCAAACCATCAACTTCTATAAACACTAAAACATATTTGGATGAGCAGTGAATTCTATAACTTTACATTGACACCGTGATTTTGTTCAACATGTATTTAGTATGGGACTAGTCCACATGTGACGTGGTGTCTCTAATCTCATGGAGGTTTTGAGTTTTTACGAGGATGTGAATGCGATTTTTTTTAAAAAAATTTTCAATTTTTTTATATTTTTTATAGATGTCGATCTAGTAAATTATTTCCTTGTAAGATTTAGATTATCATGAGAGAAGTGGGAGTAATTTGAGTTTTCTTTAAGGGATTGGGGGGACAAATTTGAGTAAACTCAAAATATGAATGAATAACATATATTAGACTATTTTGAGTTGGATTAAAAATTAGATAATACATGATTAGCTAATTTGGATCAATTGATATAGTCCCTAATTTGACTATTTTTTATAAGTTTAATCAAATTTAAAGAGATCATACTAATTTGGTCCAAAATCATGACACGACCTTGTTGTTTTATAAGGATGTACTAATGTATTTCTAGTTTGTTATTTTCCGGATCCAACTTATATAAGTTGATAAATTCATTTTAAAATGTAAAATGAGTAATATTAACCATCAATTATTTAATCAACAAATCAAATATATACGTCTTAACAACGTTGTAGATCCAAAGACATATGTATTCTGATCATTATCATATTATTTGTAGTCATTTTGCCATTGTATACTATTATTAACTTAGATGATATAAATTTGTTCACATATATATTTTTTTTGAAGGAATCAATTTGTTCATATATTATTTCTTTATGTTTTCAATGATATCGAATGATTGACGTATGAATATCGTTTTGTTTTTATAAAAAAAAAATAATAATAGAAAAACCATGAGTTTGTTAAGTTTGTTAAGATGTATTAAAACTTGTGATAGAAGGTGTTGAGTTGAGAAAACAATAACACTACCACTCGAATTAAATCCACCTATCCAATTCCATCCCGCTTCTTCTTCTTCTATCTCTCATATTATGCATAATCAATTCACATTCATGCGCACACTCCCTTCTCCATTTCTGATCAATCTTCACCGCACAACAAACCTAAACTTCATCAGAAGATGCAATTGGTCATTTGTTTCCGTTTCCAAACCAATGCTTAATCTTTGCTCTTCTTCCTTCACTTCTTCTCAACCCGCTGGTAATGACGACGCCAAAGACGGGAACAATAACACCAATGCCACCGCTTCTCTCCGCAACTTCAAGCTCAACCAGTCTACTTTTTTGGCTTCTCTTATGCCTAAAGCGGAAATTGGTGTCGATCGTTTCCTCCATTCATATCCACACTATGATGGACGCGGTGTTCTCATCGCTATTTTTGGTACATTTTTTCTTAAACTGCTTCTCTTTTCGTTTAACTTGAAGGGAAATTCAAATGTTAGTGCCGATGGAGCATGTAGTCAGTTGGTTTAAGGCTATGTTTGGATAAACAGATTAATTAAACGTTTATAGCATAAGTGTTTATCATATATATAAGCTTACGTATAAGCAATTTCTGCAACAAACGATGCCTAAAGTCAAACTGTTTTTATATAATATATTATCTGTTTTCATAAGTTATCCTGTAAAGTTTATTGAAATAAGTTGAAAACAGCTTATCGACATCTCATAAGCTGTTTTCGTAAGTTCTTCCAAACTGAATTACAAGTGGTTATGCCAATAATTAAGCTCAAATAAGCCAATTCAAATAGGTTGTAAATGTTGAATTTTACCCTTTCACTTGCTTGTTTATCGAATTTGTATTTGTTGATTTGGTGGGGAGTCTGAATTCATTTGATTTGGATGAGTTACCTTTCATGGTATCATTGATTGCCAGGAAACGATAGATTAAAATGGTATCATGGATTGCCAGGTAAAGATAGATTAAAATATCGATAAATGCTAGCAAAGTAATTTAATATTTGATACACTCTTCTCAACACGGATTTTACTCTTCTTAAGTGAACAACTAAGTGTAACATGAATAATATAACTGTTGATGAACAAATTAACAGTTGATATTATATGCACATGCAGAACAAATCATGACTGTGTTGAAATATCAACCCTTAATCTCTCACTTTATTAATAACTCACTTTAGTGGAGCCAAACTATTTCAATACATTATGTATTATTAGCTCAAAATCATTAGCCTCGCCACTTTGAAAACGGGTTCAATATGATTTTGTAGGATCCATATAAATGTTGGCCAGTTAGTAATAGAGAATGTGTTGCTAGTACTCTACTAATATATAAGCAAAAGAACTTTCGACTAAACTCATAAAGACGAACTTGTAATAATTTGATTGGACCACTTGGGGATATGTAATTTGCTTATTTTTAAACCGTTTTGTCGACTAATATCTATTGTGCATGTATTATGATATGTTTAGTCTTACACTATAATTGGTATTGCAATACACCATACTAGTTCATATGGCAAATGTATTTAATCATGAGATCTGCATGTTTTCACTTTTCAGATTCTGGCGTAGACCCAGCTGCTGCTGGATTACAAGTTACCTCAGATGGGAAACCAAAAATTCTTGATATCCTTGATTGGTAAATAAATCCATTGGACTTTGTATTTTCATTTGAAATATGCATTATTGGTTTTCCAATAAATATGTGATACATTTTTTTAAATCTTCAGCACTGGGAGTGGAGATATTGATACATCAAAAGTGGTGAAAGCTGATGCTGATGGTTGTATTTCTGGGGCATCAGGTCAGTGATAGGGAATCAATTGTGGTCAGGAATTTGTATATATATCATACCATTTGGCTGTTTGCAACTTGTCATTAACATTCTACATATTTGAACAATAAAACTTCATTTCTCTGCATGCTTCTTATTAGTATTATTAAATTTCTACTTGAATTAACGAGTGAAGTCACAATTGTTAACTTTTCACACTTCTAATTTTTGAATGGGAAAAGGATGGCCAAAATAAACTTGAACCTGTAAACTGGATCATTGGGAAAAACCCAAGTCCCATATCAGATAGATAAGACTCTTGATAAGAGTTTATAAAGAGGAGGCACTCCTCACCTTATGAGCCGGTTTGGTAAGGATAAGTTAGGCCTCAATTTCAACATGGATTAATCTGAAGTCAAATTAATACCAGTGTGCTTTGAATACTTGATTTCTATTGCCTGATTAATACCAGGATTTTGTGTGCTTTGAATACTTGCCTGACTGATGTAAGAAATCACGAGTTTTCCCACTTCAACCGTTCTGATGATTTTTCTATAGCATCTCATCGTTTTTGTTTGCTGTTACTTTTCTCTCTTGCTTGTTTCTTCTTCCCAGTGAAAGAATGTGGGAGTAAGTTATTGTCTATTCTTTAAGCATTCATGTAAAATTGGTTTAGGTGCTTCTTTGGCTATCAACACTTCATGGAAAAACCCTTCTGGTGATTGGCATGTGGGTTATAAATTGGTTTACGAGCTTTTTACAGAAACATTGACCTCTCGTTTGAAGGTAGGAATATAATTTTCTTAAATGCTATAGTTGCTCTTTAGACTTAATATGGCCAATCCATCAAATTTCCCCTTTTCTCCTCCTAAAATTTTATCTGCAGAAAGAAAGAAAGAAAAAGTGGGATGAGAAAAACCAGGAGGAAATTGCTAAGACTGTAAAACAACTTAGTGATTTTGATCAGGTAAATTCAATTTTTAGTTTTATACTTTTTATATATGACAGAGGCAAGTTACTGCATGTGTTGTCGTATTATTACTTTTGACCTGTATTTTTTTATTGTCCGAGTATTTTCCTTCTTTTTTTCTCTCCTTTTTATTTTCAAGCATATGTTAAATACTGTAAACCGTTTTTGATAAAAGAAGGGGAATTTATTCCCTTCTTTGATGACCGTTGTACCTTTTCTATCATATTTCAGCATTATATAATTGTCAGTTTCTTTCTGCAAAGGCTGAAAAACATACCGTCTCATACCCTTAAGAGCACCAAAAAAATATGAAAGGAAAACTTTAACAGTCCCATGAACATAAATTAACATTCTGGGATGTGTGATTATCTTTTCCTTTTTGCTACTCATACATATATTTTATTTGATTTCTTTATAGCTTTAGTTACATTAAGAAGTTGCAAATTATATGTTCTCTAATTTTGTCAATAACTTTATGCTTCTGCAGATATGATATTCTTGTTTACATATATAAATCTTCTTTTCCATGTAACATGAAATGTGATACATTTTCTAGCAACATCAGAAGGTGGAGGATGCTAAACTCAAAAAGGCTCGTGAAGATCTCCAGAATAAACTTGATCTTCTTAGAAAGCATTCCGAGGTGGTTAAATGAAACTATTGAAACATGAAACTATTAATTTATTATAATATCCATTAAATATATGATATTCATATTTTTTTTCATCAAACAGATTTTTCATGTTGAAATATAATATTGTGGATAAATGGTTGAAGGGCTGTGGTGAATGATGCATTACAGTGTCCATAACTTCTTCTAATGCGATGTGAATATGGGATGTAGCTATTTTCTTGCCTTCGTTGTTGGTGTCAACCTATGGTTTTCTTGGAGGCTTCTAAATTGGGTATAGAGGGGATATGGGAGCTGCAATGTTTAGCTGATATTCTGTTTTGTGTGCTACACAAGGATCTCTTCTTACTTGTGACTACAACCAAGTCAACAAAGTAATAAAGGGACTGATTAGGAGCTAATTAGAAGCTAACTTACAGACCAATTGCTTGCTTAATTGCAGTAATCTACAAGATTGCATTTGACCTTGGCCTGTTATTGACATGCGTGCTAAATCCAACATTACTGTTCTCTGTTTTATAAGTGCTCTGCTATTAGAACTGAAAATATGTTTATTATATCATATTATATGGTGAGAATGTACATTTATATAGGTAGGAGTCTCGTAGTTAACCCCTAATTAATAAGGAAGATTAATCAACACAATCAATACAATGACTAGTGGAGTTAAAACTAAATAGTCACAATCTTTTCAATATCTCCACTAAGTACTTGATTAATTATTCTAACAGTCCCCCTTCAAATCGAGGGAGTCACAAACCCTCAGTTTGTCTCTAAGATAAAGGAATCTGGCAGTAGACAGAGGCTTAGTCAAGACATCTGCCCACTGGTCTTGGTCTTGAGCAGGCACATGTGAGACATTCAGTTCCTTCCTTATAACCATTTCTCTCACAAAGAAAATATCCAATTCCATGTGCTTGGTTCTTGAGTGCAGGACTGGGTTGTGAGCAAGAGAAACTGCACTGAGATTATCACAATAGGTACGAGGAATTTTACTCTTAATTTGCAATTCCTTGAGAAGAGACTGGATCCAAATAATCTCCGCAGAAGCCTGTGCAAGGCTTCTATATTCAACCCCTGCACTAGATCTAGCTACAAGGGTCTTTTCCTTGCCCACCAGGAAACTAGATTAGGGCCCAGAAATATGCAGGCTCCAGATGTGCTTCTTCTGTCATCAGGATCTGAAGCCCAGTCAGCATCACAAAAGCCAATGATTGCTATAGGTTCAATAGAGCTGGCAGGTGTAAGCATTAACCCATGGTGTAAAGTACCCTGCAGATATCTAAGTATCCTCTTGATTGCCTTCCAGTGATCTTCAAGGGGATTTGATAAGAACTGGCAAACTTTGTTCACAGAGTAGGATATTTCAGGTCTTGTTATGGTTGCATACTGCAATGCACCAACAATTGACCTGAAAAATTTAGGATCTGAGACTGTACTTGAACCAAATTTAGACAGTTTTGTGCTAGATGCCATCGGTGAGGGCATGCTATTAGCATTAATCATATTAGCTTTCTGAAGAAGGTCCTTGATATATTTTGTTTGAGAGAGAAGTAAAGGGCCAGATGGTGAGTGATGCACCTCTATGCCAAGAAAATAATCTAGTATACCCAAATATTTAAGGGAGAACTCAGAATTGAGCTGATGAACTAGATTCTTAATAGCAAGTTTTGAGTTTCCAGTGATGATAATATCATCAACATAAACCAATATAAAAATGCAGTAAGTTTGAGTGTGCAGAGTAAACAAAGAAGGATCACACCTGCTTGACTTGAAACCAAAGCTAAGTAAAGATGATTTCAATCTTTCAAACCATGCTCTTGGAGCCTGTTTTAACCCATAGAGAGCCTTGTGTAGTTTGCATACAAGGCTCTTGTCAGAAGATTCAAAGCCAGGAGGCTGCACCATGTAGACTTCTTCAGTTAGCACCCCATTTAGAAAGGCATTGTTCACATCCAACTGCTGAAGTCTACATGGTGAAGAGTCCAGTTATAAGTAACTGCAAGTGTCAGAACTGTCCTCACTGTAACAGGTTTGACTACAGGGGAAAAGGTCTCATTGTAGTCAAAACCTGCTTGTTGATGAAAACCCTTGGCCACTAAACGTGCCTTGTACTTGTTTACAGTGCCATCTGGATTTTCTTTTACCCTGAATACCCATTTACATCCTATGGCCAGTCTGTTTGCAAGAAGAGGTACTAGAGACCATGTCTGATTATGAAGTAAAGCATTATATTCTTCTTGCATTGCTAAATGCCACTTAGGATCCAGAAGAGCAGTTTTGTAAGTAGTGGGCTCAACATGAGTCAAAAGGAGTGTAGGGTTAATTCTAGGCTGCACAATTCCATGTTTACCTCTGGTTCTCATTGAGTGACGGTTTTGAGGATGAACTCTGTGAGGAACAGGAGGAGTAGACTCAGAATTTGTAGACTGAGAGCTAGTAACACTAGCAGATGACTCAGGTGAGGAATTTTGAGATGGAGAGGGAGATAGAATGGTGATGGGTGTGGGATTTAGGACAACATTATTTCTGTGTGAGGACTCAGAGTGGTGAGAACTAATAGATGGAGTCGGGGGGGTGTTTGATATGGGAGTACTAGGAACAGACTCAGAATGAGAAGTTTGAGGAATAGGTGAGTTAACAGTAATGGTTGTTGAGACAGGAGTGGGAAGAAAAGTGGATAAAGTGGGACCATCTGGTAAAACAGAACACACTTTCTGAGATGGAAACAAGTCAAGATAAGGGAATTTTACCTCATTAAACACAACACCTTTGGATATAAAAATTCTACCTGAAGCATCTAAACATTTATATCCTTTGTGACTGTTGGAATATCCCAAGAAAACACACTCCTTTGAATGAAAATCAAACTTATGAGAGTTATAGGGTCTCAAAAAGGGAAAACATGCACAACCAAAGCTTTTAAGGAATTTATAGTCTGGAAATTGAAGGTGAAGTAAGAAAAAGGGCGATTTATTTGCTAAAACTGGTGCAGGTAACCTGTTGATAAGGTAAGTTGCAGTTAAAAAGGCATGGTCCCAAAACTTTAATGGCATTTGTGCATGAGATAAAAGAGTGAGACCAGTTTCAACAATATCTCTATGTTTCCTTTCAACTGAGCCATTTTGATGGTGAGTGTGTGGGCAAGTGAATCTGTGAGTGATGCCAAGGCTATTCAGATATTTTGTGAAAGGTAAAAACTCACCACCTCCATCAGTTTGGACCGAAATAATTTTGTGATTTAACTGCAATTCAATCATGGTTTTAAAATTTTGAAATGTAGAAAGTGTGTGAGGTTTGAGTTTCAGAGGATATATCCATGTGTATCTAGAATAAGCATCCACACAAATAAGTAAGAAAATAGGTATATCCAGAAGAGGATTGGTGCAGGTCCCCAAAGATCACAGAAAATTAGTTCAAGAGGTTTACTATATGTCATTTGAGATGCAAAAGATGGCAGTCTATGAACCTTACCAAGACAACAAGCAGTACAAAAATCTGACAAGCTTTTATTTGGTAATTGTATGTTACAAAGTTTGATAATACTTTGGAGCACCTCATGATGAGGATGTCCAAGTCTGCTATGCCAGATACCATACATGGAAGGAAAAGACTGAGTAGAACTAGATGTTGAACTACTAGGTAAATGTTCAA
>Ga0315914_1003589_pt1 | contig 23549 bp, 12 predicted proteins | sample MpolenodulesMG_FD_203920 | JGI IMG/M metagenome (GOLD analysis project Ga0315914, IMG submission 203920) | Medicago polymorpha root nodule microbial communities from Los Angeles, California, United States - elongated nodules | ecosystem: Host-associated > Plants > Roots > Nodule | place: USA... | reverse complement strand
TTTTATTATTATTGTTATTTTCTTTCAATTAAAAATCCAAACTTTTTAACCTTTGAAACTTTCATCTAATCATTATTAAAAGTTAATTGAATTCATAACTCCCAGTCGGAACGATACTCTTTTTACTGCTTCGGTAGAACTGTGCACTTGCGGTTTTACTCATCATAAGCCTAGAAGGAGTTCTTACAAGAAGAAGTTGCAACCAAAAGACGATCACCTTCGATGGAGGCCACAATTTCCAAACTTTGGCAGCAACCTGCAAGGTAACCCCCTGAAGGGCTCCCATAGCCGGCAAACCCTTAATAAGGAATGAGTACGCCGACTTCACCGTGTAAGAACCATCTGTGCTAAGGGTCCAAGACCACGCATCCTTCCTATCCACACCCGGGTGTCTGGTCACCACCACAAGCAAGTCATTAAGCAGGCCAGTTTCCCATACAATTAAAAAGCTTCTCCACCTAAGATCCCAAACCCAGACATTTCCCTTCCACACTCCTAAATTCTCCACTCTACCATCAGGGTGAACGGATAACTGAAAGAGGCGGCAAAAGCTATCTCTAAGGAGGGTCGGACCGCACCATAGATCATGCCAAAACAGCGTCGAGCGACCATTACCAATAACTCTAGTCACCCCGTTCAAGAACCAGTCCCCGGTAGCCTCCCTGTCACCCCCCAAAAGGTAGATATTTGACCACCATGAGGACATCCCACAAACACCAGAGGGCCTCCTACTAAGGCGAGGAGAGGGATGACACACATCACAACGAGCCAAAATGATATCTCTCCAAATACCCCCATCCCCCTCCAAAAACCTCCAATGCCACTTGGCCCAAAGAGCAAGGTTAACTTGGCGAAGGTGCCTCACACCAAGCCGCCCTCACTCTTCGGCTTACAAACCACCAACCAGGAGACCCAAGGGATACTCTTGCTTCTTTTAACTCCACCCCAAAGAAACTCCCTTTGAATGCGAACAATCTTCTTCCAGACCATAGTAGGCATTTTCATGATAGACATATAAAAGGTAGAAATTGCGTTGAAAACAAAGTTCAGGAGGACCACCCTACCCCCAAGACTCACATACTTATTGCCCCAAGACCCTAGCCTACTAGCAAGTAACTGAAGGAGCGGTTGCCAAGTTTTCTCAAGGCGGGGATTAACACCAACAGGGAGACAAGGATAAGTGAAAGGAACCAAACCTACCCGATAGTAAAGGAAACGCTCAGCAAGACCAATGAAATCCGCCCCCACATTAACGCCCATGATAAAGCTCTTAAAGAAGTTGACCTTGAGACCACACATAAACTCAAAACATCGAAGAATGGTTTTAAGGACCCAAAGGTTCTCCATGGTAGCCTCCTCCACGAATAAGGTATCATCAGCATATTGAAGATGGGAGATCGGCAGACCGGAATTGGCCACCTTGAACCCAGCGGACCTAACCAAACCACTTGACCCCTCAACAACCAGAAGAAAAAGAAACGGAGCAAGGGGGCCTCCTTGTTTCAGCCCTCTCTGAATGTCCACCTCCTCAGTAGGACTACCGTTAACAAGGACATAGAGCTTACCACGAAAAACACGGGCACGAATCCAACTATGCCACCTCCCACTGAACCCTAATCTCACCATCATATACTCAAGGAAGTTCCAACTGATGGAGTCACAGGCCTTTTCAAAATCCACCTTAAAGATAAGACACTCCTTCTTGGATTTTCTAGCAACATCAATAACCTCATTCACTGCAACCACCCCATCCACAAGCCGGCGACCTTTAACAAAAACAGATTGGTTGGTAGAGATCAGATTATTCATAACTGGCGCCAACCTACTCAGCAAAATTTTGGCCACCAACTTATAGAGGGACCCAAGGAGAGAGATGGGACGAAAATCCCCTATACGAGTTGGGGATGACAACTTAAGTTTAACTAACCGTGTAAAATCATAAATTTATACAATTATCTAAATGAATAAATAATATAGTTATATTTGCACTTGTTAGAGTTATTTTACATCTGAAATTTTTTTTGCATTTGACAACTAGAAAGAAAAAAAAATATTTCATACAATTTAAAAATTGTTCGTTGTTTGTTTGAAGTCTCACATTATTTCAGTTTTTAGACTATTGAGGGTATAAATATATGATTGTGTACTCTCATCCTTTAAATTAGATTTTAAGATGAGATCCAAATCCATTTACCATTATATCGGAGCCATGTTAATGATTGCAACATGATAATTGGACTCACGATCACCCTAGACATGAGTGTGGTATTGAAAATTATTCGCTGTTTATTTGGAGTCTCACATTGTTCCGGTTTCTGGAATGTTAAGTGTAATCCTTATATAAATCAATTAAGTGATAATCAGTTTATACCAAAGGAAAATCAAATGCAACCTAAGTTTTGTCCTTCTATGTTAATTTGATTTACCCGAGGATGATTTTGGTTGAGGACAATGATGAGTGCTCATAAAGATTTCAGTGATAATGATTAGCCTCTATGTGTTATGCTTTATATCCACATGTGTTTTTTAACTTGAACCGTAAAGCTTTGTAATCCACATGTGTTTTTGAACTTGAACCGTAAAGTTTTGTAAAGTTTGACATACGGAAATGTTTAAATTCAGCAATGTCTCATTCATAGACAACAACTATTCCTTTGTAGTTTTCAGGTAGATAGTCCAGAAGAGGATGCTTCCACGAAAGGTTGTACCAATGAGGAGGGCTTTTCAAATTTAAGATGGAACACTAAGCACGACATAGGCTAATAATCTATGTGGACTTTAGGATATATGTACATATATGTTTGTTTGTAATTGTCTCATTCATACTTTATGCTAATTAAAGTAGATAATAGCAACACTAATGTTGATTTCTTTTGCAAAATAACATAGAATAAAAAACACTATAATGTTGATTTGCCACCACGTTTTCCAGCAACTTTGTCCGGTTTCCTGACTTTGTTTTTTTATTAGTGATGCCACCAAATTTGTCCTTTTGACCATTGATCACTGCAGATTTCCCTGTAAAGTATTGGGAAATTAGTATAAGTGAAATGTAATGTAATCTTATGCAACAATTATGCATATTGCATGCCATTGGTGCTTTAACATCACTGTCCAAATATAGAGCAACATGTTTTATGCAATCTCCTGTATAAAAAAAAAGTTTTATTGCTATCTAAATTATACAAGTCTTATATTCAATAATTTATGTTATTTTAATTTTGTTTTTGACAATAAATTAATCAAACTATACTTTATTCAACAAATGCAATATTGTTAAAAAGATTATGCGTAACAAAAAATGTTGACGTAAAGAAAAAGAAAACATTTAGTGCTATTTTTCTAATATACCCTACTTTTAATCTTGATCCCTATTACAACCAAAAGATAACTACTTTTGAATTATTTACTGCTATTTTTTTAAGGGTTGTGTTAACTTATACACCATTAAAGAACTTAAAAGTAAAAATTTTAACTGAAAGGACAAAATTTTGACTTAAAAAGTTGAGTGCATAACTTCTAAGGCATATTCCTTAAAAATAACTTCTAAATGATATATTTTTATTTTGAATTTTTAACATGTGCCTAAGAACACATGTACAGTTTCCTTTTTCTAATATATTTCTCATTTAATTCAAAAACATTTAATGTGCATAGTTGAGTATATTTTTTCATTAAATATCAATTATGGATGGAGAATGCTAATGAGTGCCATTGAAATATTGGTTAAAGTGTTAAAATTAGTAAACCTGTGTTTTACATTAAATATCAATTATGGATAAGTTATTGTGGATCATTATGCTTACTAACTTATCACAAAATTAGTAAGTTTGTATAAAAAAGTGGTGTGATTATTGCTAATATAAATGTAAAAGTTTATATTTCCAAGACAAAATTTTCATTAGTGGATTCCTTAACCAATGTTCTTAGGACACTGGTTAGCAAAACCCATTAATTATGGATAAGTTAGTAAACTTGTGTTTTACATTAAATATCAATTATGGATAAGTTATGGATCATTATGCTTACTAACTTATCACAAAAATTATTATTTTTTTGCCAATCAATGAGCTATGTATTAAAATATGTAAACATTATTCTGGGATTCAGTCCTCTTTGTAACAAAAAAAAATCACTACTCCCCTAAAAGAATCACTATTCCTCTCTAAGAGTTTTAATGTTTCTACATACACAATGTTGGATTCGAATCCAAGACTGTAATTCACTATTTTTTGCATACACTATGATATGCCACACAAAATGAATGGTCAACCTTCGTAATAATGTGACATTAATGTAAACAGATCACATATTCATTTAACAAAATGTCCATTTTGACCCTTAAAAAAATGTCCATTTTGACTTATAGTAATTCCATCCGATTTTAAATATAATCAAAAAGTAAAATGTATCTAATCCAAATTTAGACTAAACGCATTTGACTTTTGTTTATATTTAAAACCCGTGGACGCAATATATATTTTTTTAATCAATTTGAAAAATAAATAAATCATATTTCTCTAGACTATGAATCATTATGCTTACTAACTTATCACATATTAATTTATCAAAATATTTTTTGACTTGCATATGTGACTTCATCTTATATTAACTATATACAAAAATCAAACGTATGTGATTCACATTTTGATAAGATGCATTTGACTTTTTATTTATATTTAAAAAAAAAAAGAGTTTAGTTTTTTTTTTATCATCAATTTTTTGTATAAATCAAATATCCTTCTCTACATGCAAATGCCTAGACTAATACTTCAATTTTCTAGATGTTTTGAAAATGTTGCAAGTCCAAACTCAGATGGGACCATTCTACCTGTTGAGGAACCATGTGGACCTATACTCAAAATTTTGTCTAGTAGTAATTTACTACAAATTAGTCTTTTCACTCGCTCATCCCATATATGTTATGAAAAATTTGATTGGAACTCCAAACTCAATATTTATAGGATAGATGCCAACTGGAGTTTGGGGGCTGTGGAATCTATTTTGCCTTTGCTTTGTCTTCCACAATAATCTATTCTCTAAAATCTCAGTGAAGAAGCGCGTTTGACCTCGTAAAAATCCCTTCCACCTCATTCTTTAGACATCTTCAATTCAACCCTCTTGTTAGGAATCTGTATTTGACACCATTCATTTATACACACACCATCTTCTTCACAACACATTCTTTTATTCTTATCAACTAAATAACACAAACACAAGTCGAAACCAAACCAAACCAAACCAAACAAATCGAGTTGATCCAATCAAAGATTGAATTCATCCAACATCAAATGGGTGACATAGTGAAACAAATATTAGCAAAACCGATCCAGCTAGCAGACCAAGTAACAAAAGCAGCAGATGAAGCAAGTTCATTCAAACAAGAATGTTCTGAGCTCAAATCCAAAACAGAAAAACTCGCTACGCTTCTCCGGCAAGCAGCAAGAGCTAGTTCCGATCTCTACGAACGTCCAACAAAACGGATCATCGAAGAAACAGAACAAGTTCTCGATAAAGCACTTTCATTAGTCCTAAAATGTCGTGCTAATGGTCTCATGAAACGTGTCTTCACCATCATACCAGCTGCAGCCTTCCGTAAAACATCCTCCCATCTAGAAAACTCTATTGGTGATGTTTCATGGCTTCTTCGAGTATCTGCCCCCGCTGATGATCGCGGGGGTGAGTATCTTGGACTGCCACCAATAGCAGCCAATGAACCTATATTATGTTTTATATGGGAGCAGATCGCTATGTTATTCACCGGTTCACAAGAAGTTCGTTCGGATGCAGCTGCTTCGCTTGTGTCATTGGCACGAGGTAGTGACCGATACGGGAAGCTTATAATTGAAGAAGGTGGGGTTGGTCCACTTTTGAAGCTGATCAAGGAAGGGAAAGCTGATGGACAAGAGAATGCTGCTAGAGCTATTGGTCTGCTTGGGCGTGACGCGGAGAGCGTTGAACATATGATACATGTTGGTGTTTGTTCTGTTTTCGCGAAAATTCTTAAAGAAGGTCCTATGAAAGTTCAAGGTGTTGTTGCTTGGGCTGTTTCTGAACTTGCTGCTAATTATCCTAAATGTCAGGAACTTTTTGCTCAGCATAATATTATTAGGTTGCTTCTTGGTCATTTAGCTTTTGAAACTGTTGAGGAACATAGTAAGTATGCTATTGTTAGTATGAAAGCGAATTCAATTCACGCCGCTGTTGTTATGGCTAGTAATAATAATAATTCCAGCTCTAATCTTAATCCCAAGAAGGGAACTGAAAATGAAGATGGTGGTGTTGTTGTTGGTGGCAATAAACATGGTCGTGTATCGCATCATCCATTAGGTGAAAGACCAAGAAATCTGCATAGAGTGATCACAAGTACTATGGCAATTCATGCTGCTTCCAAGCAGCCCAATGAAGGAAATGAAGCAAATCAAAATCAGAACATTTTGGCCAATTCCAATACTCCTAATGGTAATGGACTTGGTAATGGTAATGGTAATGGTAATGGTAATGATGGTGGGAAGCAAGGAAATCATAATAATCATCAGAGAAATTATTCGCATTCGGGGATTAACATGAAGGGAAGGGAATTTGAAGATGCTGAGACAAAGGCAAGTATGAAGGAAATGGCAGCAAGAGCTCTATGGCATTTGGCTAAAGGTAATGTGGCGATTTGTCGAAGCATTACGGAATCAAGGGCTTTGTTGTGTTTTGCTGTTTTGCTTGAGAAAGGACCAGAGGCTGTGCAATACAATTCCGCAATGGCATTGATGGAGATTACTGCGGTGGCTGAGAAAGATGCTGAATTGAGGAAATCTGCATTCAAGCCTAACTCACCTGCCTGCAAAGCAGTTGTTGATCAAGTGCTTAAGATAATTGAGAAAGCAGATTCGGATCTTCTCATACCGTGTGTCAAAGCGATTGGGAATTTGGCAAGGACATTCAAGGCTACTGAGACAAGGATGATCGGTCCATTGGTAAAACTTCTTGATGAAAGAGAGGCAGAGGTTTCCAGGGAGGCATCAATCGCGCTTAGGAAATTTGCCGGCAATGAAAACTACCTTCATGTTGATCACTCCAAGGCAATTATCAGTGCCGGTGGGGCAAAACACTTGATTCAGCTTGTGTATTTTGGAGAGCAAATGGTTCAGATTCCAGCATTGGTTCTGCTCTCTTACATTGCATTGCACGTGCCGGATAGCGAGGAACTTGCTCTGGCTGAGGTGCTTGGAGTGCTTGAATGGGCATCCAAGCAATCATTCATGCAACATGATGAAACCCTTGAAGAATTGTTGCAAGAAGCCAAGAGTAGGTTGGAGCTTTATCAGTCTAGAGGTTCAAGAGGATTCCATCATAAATTGCATCAGTAGGAAGAATAGTACATTGCCATCATCATTGTAAATGTTAAGGTTTTTCAACCATTCATGATTCTTATCATTCTTCGAAGTATGTATACAATCAATTTGGCTCCTCATAAGTGAGTAATTTGAAAAGAGAGAAAAATTAGTTGTTATTTCAACGAACACGTAATTTGTTATAATGTACATGTAAACTTCACCTTTGATTTATTTATCATTGGTTGATAATACTCACTTTACATTCTAAAGTGAGTTGTTCACTTTAGAGGAGCCAGATCAATATACAATCAATTTAGTTCTTCAGTTGTTGGATACATTTTCAACTGCCTCCTAACCCAAATGTTCTATAGCCCTTTTCTTTTTTACTTTTTATCTTATAATGATAATGATACTTTTAAGGTTTTAATCTCAAAGTAATCAGCAAAGTTGTAGCAGACTTTGCTGTCTACAATTATCTACCAACTCTTATGCGTTGGACCAGATAGAAAAATCCTAAAAACAATACTTTGAATGATTCCTCAGATTTCGTTGGACCAATAGAAAAAAAGAATACATGCAAAAGACTAGTTGACTTAAGGTTGGGCGATGGGTCGTGGTCCAAACATTTCAGCTGCTGGAGTTGGACATGTTCAAACAAACCCACGTCAAGGTTACTTTCCATTAATTATTATGATTATGATTATGATTCCATCATGCCAATATAATTTTTTTGACCATAATAAAATATATCTGCAACTGGAACAAAAAAAAAAATCTACAACTTGGTTGTAATTTTTAACAACAATAACCTATTCAACGTATTTACATAGTCACCACTATTGAAGTTTGTTGTATGTCCCACATCGTTGAGGTTCCCAGACAATCGATTGTATGAACATGCTTGAGTTCCCTCCTTCTTTGAGCTAACTTTTGGGATGAGATCCAAGCATATTTAACATGGTATCAGAGCTGGGTTAAGGATTGCGATGTGGGAATTGGACCCAGGCCCACGCCAGGCGTGAGGGTGGGTGTTGAAGTTTGTTGTATGTCCCACATTGCTCAAGTTTCCATATAAATATGCTTGAGTCCCCTCCTCCTTTGAGCTATCTTTTGGGATGAGATCCAAGCATTTTTAACAACCACATTTGTGAGTTGTGACCGATATATCGAGATGAGATGTTCATATTTCATGTTTGGTATTTTTTATATGCAGATTTTGATTATTGCTGACTGAGAATCCTGGTTCCACTATCATGTACAACTTGATGTATACTTGTATACTCTCTCTGGTCACATTAACACTCATTTTTAGGTTCATTAAATACCATATGTATTTGGTATATAATGTGACCGGAGGGGTAGTAAACAGCCTCTCAACAAGACACTGTACAAGTCCAAATACCAAATGTATTATATGAAATGAAATGTATATGGTTATTTCTTTATCTGCCGGGGTCAAATATATTGATTGCATGATTTGATTACTGAGAGACCAACAGCAGTACCGATTGGAACATAATGCCTGCTTATCACAGAGTGTCACGCTCACGCAATACAAAAGTAGGAAATTAAAGAAAGGAAGACCTACGCTACTATGCTACAAATTTCACGTTTATTTTCTTGCATTCCATCCAGGTTGGTTTAAAAAAACAATATAACTATAAAATTTGGAGAATCAATCCGCAGAAACATCAAAATCCTATTATCTTATACTAGCAATAACATGACATTGAGGATTTGGTTCCAAATTTGCACTTTCCAAGCTTCCGCACACACGTGTGTCCACTCAAGTTGGACACTCAAGTTGAGGAACACAATTACCCATGTGAAGGGGTGCACAAAGTTTCAATGTGAGAATTTCTTTTTAGGCCCTCGATATTTCTTAGTCCCTTAAAATTCCAATTTTCCCCCTGATATATACATTCAGGAGATATCTCCCGCCTTTTGGAGTTATCTCGCATTCACTGGGATTCGTGAGTTATCTCTCGGATGACATGTTTTATATGACAGAACATGGAGCTTTCCTGTCACGTTTTATTTTGTTTCAAAGTTTCTAAAACACTTAATTTGCTCTCTAAAGCTACTTTTCACCTAATTCTTGATTCCCAATCAAACATATTCCATTGCACTTTTCTTTTGCCTCATTTGTATTATCATTGAATGTTTAGTGTTGTTGATGGAATAGATAAGTTTAATGTTGTTTGTTGATGCAATATGAATGATTATGTATTTGTTTGTTTATATTGATTGAATGCTATGATTTAGGAATATGTTTAAGCTTTGTTAATGCAATTGGAATGTTAATTTGTAATGTTTGTTTGAATATGTTTCAAGTGTTTGAAAAAAATGCTAGAATGAATAACATTTTGATTTTGATCCTTCATTATAGATATGGCCGATGATGATGTTGGGAGGACGAGACATGGCAGGGAGAAATTGCACAATTATATTGAAAGAGAGCGAGTGGACGTGGTCGGAGTGAGGGAGCGGAAGGTTCTACTTCACATGCTCAAGATGTTGATGTTGACATTGAGGTGTCATCACCACTGCCACCACAACCAAAGACGACATAACAACAACCTTATGTGCCATCACCACATCCACTATGCCATCCACATTTCCTTAAACTTACGTCTTCTCGTATCAACTTCTTATGTGTTCCTTTATATTCACCGCCTCTTTCTCAACCCAACACATGCTTTAGTTTTCTACGACCGAACCACTATCAAGTTTATCTATTATAAGCATAAATCATGCATTTCTTGTTTGATAACAAGTCCAATTAATCATCTCTTCTCGATCTTTATATTTCTTTTTAGGAACAAAATATTCTGCAACATCAACAGAATAGACCTCAGGATCCGACTTTGAAATAATGGGAGGTTCAACCATATCGATGTATATATAAAAAAAAAGGTCAAACAAATGCATTAAAAAAAAAAGGCCAAACGAGGGATCAAAATCCCTATTACATCAGCTATCATCATGTGACTTAGATTACTAAGACAAGATTCGCAAAAAATTGTTCCTCCATCAAAGGAACACCCAATATTAGTCAAGGCATTTGAGCATTGATTAACATCCCGATAAGAGTGCTTCACCACCATCTTCTAATCCAAATTAATCGACCAATGAATCCTCACAACTAAAGATTTGCCATTCGAGCTACCATTACCTTTTCTACTAATACAATTAACAAAAAACTAAGCAATCTACATTCCTCAGCTTTTGCTGGACCAATTGAAAAAAGGGAATATATGTAAAAGACTAGTTGACTTGAGGTTGGGCGATGGGTCGTGGTCCAAACATTTCAGCTTCTTGTGTACGACATGTTCAAACAAACCCACGTCAAGGTTACTCTATATTATTATGATTATGATTCCATCATGCCAATATAACTCTTTTTGACCACAATAAAATATATCTGCAGTTAGAACAAAAATAAATCTGCAACTTGATAGTAGTTTCTAACAACAATATATCCTACGGTAATAAAACCATCCCTAACTTGACTTGATAGAAGTTTCTCTGTGGTTGCATACTGACTCATTTACATAGTCATAACGGTTGTGGCCAATCAAGATCGGAGGGTTCGTATTTTAGATTTGGTATTTTTTATATGCAAATTTTGATTATTATTTTTTTAAATAAAAATAACAAGCTCTGGAACTCTAGTTTGTCCGATCTTGATATATCGGCTAAATATGTAGTGACTACGTTAATACGTCAAATTGCTGACCGGCAACCATGGTTCCACTATCATCTGCAATTTGATGTATACTTGTATCTTTGACAAGTTGCAAAGAGCCTCAACAAGATACTGTATAAGTCCAAATACCAGCAACGGCGATACGAGCAAGCTAGAGCTTTCGCTTGAGGGAGGAGCATGATGAATTGATGGACTCACACTTGAGGGAGAGTGTTGTGTGCAAGTGTGAGTTATATGTCTCACATCGGTTAGAAAGGTAAAGGTTAAACACTTATAAGTAAGAAGATCCATAAACTCATAACCTTAAGGTTTTGGGTAAGAGTGTGACGTCTCTCTTACCTGTGTGGTTGTTCTAGCCTCGATGTGGACGGTCTCTTAGACTCCTCTCATGACCCAACAATATAATCACTTTAACAAGTGTAAATGGTTTATGCACATTCACCAATGAAGAAAAAAAAGTAGAAATGGAAATAAAAAGAATGATTATCATTATTAAAAATATTGATTTATGTGCATTTTTGTATAATATATTATTTGTATCTGTGATCATATTTCTAGTTAGTGATGGCAGGTTTAAAACTTCAACTTGCCTCGGGGACGGGTCTGAAATTTTAGATCGTGGCGGTAATATTTTACAACTATGGTACATTGTTATATTTTCATAAAAAAAAAATTGGAAATTTTTATAATGCACTTGCAAAATGAGGTCTGATATGTCCGATGAGGATGGATGATGACGACGGAAACATCACGGTGCTCCAATACCGTGGTGAAGAAATCTCATTGTGGGACAAAAGGTGCTTGCGGGTACATTAGCGTTACGACGATCAAGTCAGTATGGAAAATGAGAGGAGTGTGTAAGAAAGTGTGGGAAAGTGAATCATATGTTGAATGTGAAACAGGTCACCCTTAAATAAGCGCGCGTGAGAAATAACTGTCTTCGTGTGATACGACACCTTATTCGTGTCTGCTGAGGGACGCGTGTACAGTGCCTGATGCATGGGGGCACATTCTAGTGGGGCAAGCCATACTGTTTGGTATGGTCTTTCAGACAATGTGCCTTAGGTCGGTAGACATTTTGTCCACCTATCATTACAGAATTGGCCTTCTAACCGGTCTGAAACAAGGTGTATCGGTATTTTTTAAATCTATAATTTACCGATAATTTTTATAAAATCAAAAATTATGTGTCGACTTTTATATTTTAAAAATATCATTTATAAAAAAAATTCATTTCATTGTTCGTTACTTTTCTTTATACGATGAAAGAGGGCCGAAGCCCAGTTCGTTGCTTAGTTATACTTCTGTCTTGAAGAGGTCTCTTATTATTTTTGACTAAGTAGGGCAATCCTTGCTTGGCTATATTAAACGTATAATGAGACACCGGCATATAAATGCTCTTTCTCAGGCGTGTTGTTTTTGAGATGCAAAGACTTTTTTGGAATAGTCTAATTAATGGCATGAGCACTTGTGTAGTATATTTTTTCTAGCAATTTTGATAAAGAGTAGTGGCAGTGAAACTCTCTTTTCAACATTCTCTGAAACACTTACTTTTTTATTGGTTTAAATTAAGGTGAGTCTGACACTTTAGAAATAGGTTCCACTTAAAGTGGTAAAACATATATTAACTTCATCTAATAAATGAAAAAGTGTTAGACCATCCACAATGCAGCACCCCATTTGATTGCTTAAATGGGTCCCAATTGTACACGTCGTTCATTTTATAAATAATACGTAATAAACACACAATCTCTCCAACTCAGCACCTCAAAATAATTATTAATTTGGTCCCAGCAATAATTCTATATCATTACATTTTAACAATAATTTTTATAGTCATTCATAATTATACAATTTTAAAATATTGAAATAATTTAACTATAAATTATTAAAAAACGAACATTTTTATTTTATTTTTATTAATAATTCAAGAAAAAGTTAAAACTTAAAAAGACAATATAAAATAAATAATGGAAAAAATAAGGTAATTAAGTACAATTTTTTTAAAGAGTAATTGAATACAAGAAATGTCAACTAAAATTTGCAACGGCTATGCTACAAGCAAATTCAAATTCAACTATTTTTTTTAAGGAATCAAATTCAACTATTATTTACAACTATTATATAATTATTTTTTAATACCAAAATAATACAATAACTAAATATATATATATATATATATATATATATAATAGAATTAATTGTACGCGTGGACCCATGAGTAATAGGAGAGAGGATGCCTATATATAAAAGCATCATATTCATTGGTGTCACAAAGAGGGTGCCTATTTACGATGGTGCTTAATAGTGGAAAGACTCCTCATTATAGATGGTCTTAGTATGAGTGTTTAAAAGAGAATGTCTCTGTCATTCCTTGTTGATAAATAATGCAACAGCTAAACATATTAATACAATTATAGTCGCATATATTCAGTCCGATTTACTACTTATATATAACCCCAACTCCTAAAAAAAACTTATACATAACCCCCTAAAATTACTTATATTATAACTTCAATTGAGTTTTTTTTGGACAGAACTTCAATTGAGTTCAATTGTAATATAGATTCCAACATAAAATAATTTTACGCATACATCTTATCACATTGTACCATATAGTATTTGTAGGGGGTTATATTTTTGAGCGTAACATAAAATTATTGTTCACAAATTTTATGATACACTCATATTAATAACTAAATCTTTAAATTAATGATTAAATGAATTATTTTTTAAAAAGTAAATTATTTTCTATCATTTACGGTTATAATATATAAATCTTAACTACCGAAAGGGTATGCAAGATAAAATTTATTTATTTATTGTAAATTTTATTACTCACAATAAAGAATATTGATTATTTTTTACGATAAAATGTAAAAAAAAAATTAGTTTGATTCTTACTATGAAATGATGTTTTTTCTTATAAATTAATATTTTCTAAAATATAAAAATCGACACTCAACTCTTAATTTTATAAAATGATTGTTAATTTATAGATTTATAAATCAAGAGTACCGGTACACCTTAATTTACAAGTATACCGTAGAAGTTTGATCGATACACTTAAAAATTCTGAGTGTATCGGTACACTAAATCTTTAAATTTATAATTAGGAGAATATTTTGAACATCCAAATCCAATTGACACCTTAATAGAAAAAGAAATAGAGAGGATGATGTAATATATTGGCGATGTGATAAAAAAAAAAGATAAAAAAGAAAATAAGGTATTAAATGGACATATAAAATTTAATGATGTTCAAATATTAAGAGTTAATAAAATTTTCTCATTTATTTGCTCAAAAAAAAAATTCTCATTTATATTAAGAAACAGTTAACCTAAACATTTTTCAATAAAAAAAAACAAATGTATACTCTTGTTTTTCCTAGAAAGGATCATTTATCTATACCGTATATCTAACGGTATATCTAACCGTGTTTTTTCTTTTCTTGTCTTTCTGGAGGAACCAGTCACCCTTTGTTGGTGAGTATATATATATATATATATAGACACACACACGTTGTCTTCGGTAGCTTTATGTCAACCAACTTTAAAACTCAACAACGAGTATCATACAATCACAGCAACGTTACTATGCTGTCTACAACTCAATTTGCTACCAATGTGTTGTTCACCCTGTTTCTGTTCCGCAATCCAGCAGCAGGTGGCAACTCATTCATTCCATTAACATACTAGCAGTGATACATAGACCACTTTACGTGACATGTACCACTTATACACCCACACACAATTGTAACATGTATTCATGTGGTCTTCGCACAAACAAAAAAACTCACATTTATTGTCTCTCACACACTCTCACATCAGAGTGGTACAATGTGTGTATGAAAAAAAGGGTGTCTATCAAACATTATCCTTAACATATATCGCTCGTCATGTTATCTTGTTTTTAAAAGTGCATGTGCTTCTTTTCTCATTGCTTATAAAAAAATCTTATTGACTACACTTCGATCTAATAGGATGCTATGTTATGTTTTTTAATTTGTAGGTTCGTACTCAACAACACTCACTATCGTCAACAAGTGCAACTACACAGTTTGGCCGGGATTATTATCCGGCACCAGTACATCATTGCTCTCCACCACCGGCTTCGCTCTTCCATCGGGCGAGTCCAATATCCTCATTATGCCCTCTTCCTGGTCCGTCCGTGTATGGGGGAGGACCCTATGCTCCCACGACTCCAACGGCAAGTTCTCTTGTCTCACCGGCAACTGTGCCTCCACTGTAGAATGTGATGGTGGAAAGGCCGCTCCACCAGCGACACTTGCAAAGCTCAACCTAAATGGCTCCAGTGGAGTTGATTTATTCCGGGTCAGCCTTGTTGAAGGTTACAACCTACCGATGATGGTTGAGCCTCAAGTTGGAAACGGCGCTGGGGAATGTAGGACGGTTGGTTGTGTGGTGGACTTGAATGAGGTGTGTCCAACGAAGCTGAAAGTGATGAATGGGAGAGATTGCATTGCTTGTAGAAGTTTGTGCCGGCCATTTGGGGATTCCAAGCATTGCTACCCGAAGTTCTTCACCAACTTATGTCCTCAGGCTAGTGTCGATGCCACTAAAACCTTTCAGGGAATTTGTTCCTCTAGTAGTACTAATTACCTCATCAGTTTCTGCCCTAAAAGGTAGCACTCCTATGCCCACTCATCTTTACTATTTTATGGGTCTCACTAATCGGTGCGGGCATTGATTAAAGAATCTACTAATAGAAATTTTGCCTATAAGACGTTACTTTTGAGTAAGTAACGATTACACAACTTTTTCATAAAAACTTACTTATTTTGGATGCTTAACCAATATATTTGGGGCACTAGTTAACATTCTCCTTATTTTATAATGCATCATTAACGTTTTTATTTTCCTATTACTAATACATTTCACTATTTATTAGTGTGTCTTCTCACAATTCTTTTAATATATTTTTCTCATATTATTCCTGAGAAATAATTTTGTTAACCGATTTGAGTTGTTCGGATGGCGTTACTTGAAATCTTGGAGTATATTGTTTTTTAAACTATAATGTTTAATTTTTCTTGATGTTAATTTTGGTGGATTAATTTAATCTTTTTAAATATACTTTTTTGTAAAATCAATTATAATTTCTCACTCCGATATTTAACTAACTACATTTTTAATATGTGTGAAAATTGCAAAACAACTTATAACATGAAGTGTAAGCTAAAATTTTCTGCCACAAAAGGTAGCATTCCCATATCTAAAAGTGTTCATCTCAATGATATGCAACATTTGAAAAGAAAAAAGAATTATCAAAATAGACGTCATTTTCAGTTTTAATCTCGTAATTTATTCTTCCACTTGTATCAAGCCATTATATTTGACTTTGTATATATAATAATGGTAAATTAATGTTTAACAAGGATAATTTGGTAAAAACATGACTCTATATTTTTTCCTTCATTTTTTCAATCAATTATGATTTTGGGAACAATTTTTAGTTATTAAATCATCATCCCATCATGAGCTAATAATTGAAATGTGCTCGAAATTGAGTGCAGTTTGATCAAGCCGAGGAAAGAGAAATACTACTCCCCAAAGACGGTGGACAACTCAGGAGACGAAAAGAAAGGGTCAACCAACAACAGTACTACATTACTGGTTGTAATTGGTATTATTATTGTAATTGGTATTATTGGTATTAGTATTACATTACTCAAAATAACTATTGTCTTTTGTTCGTCATGCACCCTCAACTTGTTCGACCAAAAACCATCAACAAGTGGCGATGACCTTAATTCTGCCCATCATTAGTCATCATTGCATGATTATAAGTTTGAAATGCAGATAAAGCACACTCCTTCGGTTTTTTGTTTATGTTGATTTTGGTGTTGATTTGGTTTTAGAGGTTTGTTTTTTTATTAATGTTTAAGATCAATGAATGTGTCTATATGTGATGTTCTTACTTTGTAGTTTATGTCTTAACGGTCTCTGTTTGTCGTAAGTATGGACTTGATTATTAATGAATTTTGTCATTCAAACTTTTTTATTGTTGTAGTAATAAATTTGTTTTAAATACGTGTGACTATTACTAAAATACTTTTTGTGTTGAAATATATTCAATGTTAATTTTCATATTTCAAAATAGTATTAATAAAAAATATATTTAAAAAATAATAATAAATGAATCTAAATATTTGTGGTAGATTTAAATTTACGGACTAGATTTTGGACAATATTTAGGTGACATTGTGGTTGGTGACATTACCAACCACAATGTTACAAGTGTACAAAACAATAAAAAAAATCTTGTGAAAGAAAAAGAAGAAAGAAATATGTGACATTGTGGTTGGCCAATATCACTGATGTCACCAACCACAATGTCACCCAAGTACTACTCCTAAGTTTCCTTTATAAAAGACCTTAACTTATCTTATATTTACAACGGGAAGAAACTAAAAAAAAGAAAGGAAAACCACATCCTTCAAATCTCACTTCAAGCTAGATGGAACCAATAAGCCTATCATTGGCGGTTGATAGAAGCTCATAACATTGGGAAGTTATCTCAAATTCTCAGCTCTTGAAATCCAATTAAGTAAAGATCTTGATCATATGCATGTTCGATCTTGACCTATGTTTATGTTCTTTCTTTCTCTTCTTTAACATATTTTTTATTTATAAAAAAAATGTAGATTGAAATATTTCCTTGAATAATACCAAATTGATGGTGAATCCTTTAGTATCTATAAGAAAAAATAGGCACCTGTCCATAAGGCTAAAGTAATTCAAAATTTAAATTTATTTAAATAATTAAATATATTTTTGAATGACAAAATTTATTGATAAACTAGTCTCTGCTCAAGAAAAACATGGAGTGATAAAACATAAAGAACATAACAAAATGTTTCGTATATAGGCGGAACACCCAATGGAAAACCCTTACACCTCATACATCAAAGCACCACTAAATATACCATCCAACCGAAGACTACCACCAAAATCAATAAAAACTAACCACCCATACCTAAGTTAACTCCAAAAATCAACGTCAAACCCCCACATAGCTGCATAAAACAAAGTTGAGCCAAAACCTCAAACTCCATCATGAATGACCACAAAACAAGTTCCAAACACCTATATTCCGCTACTCGTACCAAAAACCTCAAAAAAACCAAGCAAAACCCTATAACAACAGCTGACATTCTTTTCCACAATTGAGCCCCAATAAACATCCGAAAAATACGTATTCCAATACATTCGGATTCCACCACCAACTTATCCCCAATCCACCGAAGAAGACACCATAAGAAGCCCAGATAACTTTCTTCTAGAAATTGACTCCCAATCTCGAAGCAAAAGCGATCTATCCTCTATACTCCTAAAACAAATCACTAAGGCACCTCTCAAATCTCGGTCTACTGAAGAGGGCACCATAACCAACACCAAAGCTTGAAGCTAGACACTAACTCCTGATCTCGAACCACAAGCCTATCGAAAAAACAACCCAAAATCGGCAAGAGTTAGCATCGACAGAGATGAACCTAGATTAGAGGTTACCACGAGCAAACATTAGAAGAAAAAAAAACAAATACAACGCTAAGACATAAAACACATCCACATGCTCCTTATCATCATCACCATACCCAAAAAGTAACCACTACGCAAAAACCACCAATTTGAAACACCAAAAAAACACTGGTTATCCTTCCAACCCCCAGCCCAACACCAACAACTATCACCTTGCGTTAACAACACCAACAACTGCTCGCAACACCATTAACTCAAAACAACAACGACAATCATCATCACCACACCCAAAAAGTCACCACCAGGCAACAACCACCACCTTGAAACACCCAAAATACGCAAGACTCACGAATTTGGAACATCACACCTAAAAAGTCTACACTACGCAACAACACCACATCGAAAAATGCACGACTCGCAAATATGGAACCAACATCTTGACGACGTCGACTCATCAAGACCAGCTATGGAAGAGTGTTAATCGTGCTTGCTAGAACAACCAACCACCATGACTCTTGCAACGATGGCAACCCAAAAGAGATAACTACGACGACGCAGTGAAAGAACAATGAAACACTAACACATGCAGCAATAACAACACCAGATCCATAACCCATAGAACAACACCAAACTAAAGCTCATGTCCATAACCCATTGAACAACACCAAGTAAGGTTATAGTGACACAACCTTCGGCTAACATTACAGCTGCAGCAAAAATAATTAAATATAAAAAGTGACATGGCACAAATTGATTTAAGTGGTGTCATAAGACATACTTAATCTTTATTTTTGCAAGACATAATTAAAAAATGATGTATAAAAATAGGCCTTTAATAAAAAAAACACACAATTTGTGCCACGTCACTTTTTTATTAGAGGCCTATTTTTGCAAGACATACTTAACCATAGTTAATTGAGGAATTAACTAGCTTTAGTTAGCAGTTAGTCTAGCAAATAATGATAAATATCCATTTAACTATGGTTAAAAATACATATATTTTTTTAAAAAAAATAAATAACTGTTAGCGGGCAATTGTAAATTGTAATGGCCACGGCTCACGGAAAAAAAGTAGATATAATTTTTGTTTTCGCAGAACTACATCCTTTTACCAACCATATATTGAATATATTACCTGTAAAAAGAATAAATAAATTAGTGGTCACAATAAACAAATTAGTTTGAATTTAATCGCAACTCAACGAAATAGCTTGATTTTTTTTATGTTCCGTCTCTGTACATATATTTATTTGTTTTAAAATTTCTCCTCCATATTTCCAATATTTAGTGCTGAAACAATATATAGGTCTCAAACCATTTTTACTCACCGGTGGACCTACATAGAGCTCAGGGAGTTCAAGTGATCTCCCCCTCAATTCTTAATTTTACATTCAGATTGTTATGTTTTTCTCATGTTGAATCCCCTCAAATCTAAACATTGCACAACATCACACTTTCACTAACTCTCACTTATTATAAGATCTTGTGGCATATTATTAACTAGTTTAGTGAATGGCTAGTATAATATTATTGTCTTGACAACACATTTGTTTTGGTGAATGGCTAGTATTGTAATATTATAATATTAAGTAAATTGATCATTTGCTCTGTAGCGTAAATTAACAAAGTCTGAGATTTAAATGTCACAACTCTTACTAATGATCGAATAATATAAAGACTAAATTGTGTAATCAAATAGAGGATGAATGGATGAACGATTCTCTCGTAATTTATATTAAGAGAGACATGGTTGACAACATTCATAATTAATCGATTATTCAACGATATTATAACTTAAAATCGTGTAGAGGAGGGTATGTATATAATTAAAATTTAAAAGTTTGAACCCTAAACCTTGGGTCTTGGCTACAATATGTTTTTACTCAAAAATGCCACGGTCATCATTTGATAAACATCAAGCAGCATTTAACAATTACCGATTTTCTTAGGTTACCCCACATACATAATATGCATGTATAATTTGGGAGACCTTTTCAAGCACTTCATAACATATGGTGTAGTTGGACTTCAAAACCGTTGTCTGAGATGGCTATTGGATTTGCCGATGGATCCGTCAAGCACCCATATGGTGTAGTTGAAGATGTACTAATATGTGTATACAAGTTCAATTTCTAGGTAGACTTGGTGATATTCGATGTGAAAGAAGACTTTGGATGTCTCCTCCTTCTGGGTTGACCAGTCCTAGCAACCGCAAAAACCATGATCAACGTAGATTTGAGCGAGCTTGTGGTGAGGTCCAATAATGAGTAGGTGTGTTACACTACGTTTAAATCTTTGAAAAGCAATAATAAAAATGCTCAATGTCATATGGGGAGTGTGTCCGTGAGCTCAGTTAATGAATGTCTCGACAAGAGGTCACTACTCAACCTCTAAAGAGCACAAGGGCTAAGAAGAGGCAACGAGAGGAGCTTCCTAAGGAGAATGAACTTAAAAAAAATGACTGAACTACATATATTTAAGTAAAATAAGTAGTTAATGCTATGCATTTTAGTGGTTAAGAAAATAGTCTAAGTGATTAATGAAATTATGCTAAAAAAGTGGTTAACAACATACATTTTGTGGTTGTTTCAACAAAAAAAAAACATACATTTTGTGGTTAACGAAATTATAAAATTGGTTAATGAAACAACTCAAATTTTGTGTTACAAAATTCATCATTTACATTAAAAAAATTACAAAAAGTAAAAACCACAATTCACACATATTGTTGCCGGTTTGGTGTGTTTCATAACACAGTTGCTATAATTTTTATGATAAATTAGCGAAAAGTCGGGCACTCACGTTCCCGTTTTTCCGCTTTATTTATTAGACTGACGTTTGAAAATTATGAACGGTGTTTTATTAATGAAATTTTGGTTTTGATTAAAACTAAACATATAAAAGTGTGTGGTTTTCAAGTTATAACAAACTAAACTAACCATGATTATCTGTTTCAACAACACCAACGATATAACAAAAAAATATAATATTATTTTTTTTAATGACACCAACACCAATCTTTATTATAGAAAAAGTTGTTTAAGAGTATAATTGAGATAATGGAAAAGTATGTGTAGATATATTCATCTAGTTTGTTATACTTTAAAATGATAAAGGAAATTTTTTTTGGACATATATATACTCATATCATGTTTGTTATACTTTTATTTTAATATTTGAATTTATTCTTATCCATTTGTTATATGTGATATTTGTATTGAAAGTTAATGGTAATTTTGAAAAAAGAAAAAGTCAATCCAAAAGAGACAATATGTTATTTTCTTTATACATAATATAGATAGACACCTCTAAATTTCATACACTTACTCAAATTATGGTTTTTTTTCTCCATCTTTCTTCCTATTATACTATCTAACTATTATATCCATCATATAATCTTCTTTTACTCTTTGTTTCAAGGTGTAATATACACCCACATACACAAAATATTTATAATTTTTATAAGTGCCTTATAAAATGATCAAAATACCGTGAAGTATATAAATAGACACATATACATAAAAATAAAAGTAATGAAAGAAAAAAGATAAAAATAATATATCTTTTTAAAATAATTAAATGATAGATATTTTAATGAGTATGTGCCTAAATAATTTTGATTTGATGTTGTTTCATATAAGTATTTCCCGTCATGAAGTTGAAAAATTAGAAACCAAATGCAACAAAAAATAATAATGTTGTTTCCTTCATTGCCCTTAGAGCATCTACAACAGTAATAAACTAATAAAAACTCTTTAAATGAACTACACGTGTACACATCATTTATTTATCGTTTTTTTTTTTAATAAAAGTACATATTAAAGATTCAATGACTCCAATGATAATACACTAATAGAGACTCTAATGAAAAGTATTTAAATATGTCCCACTAACTTTAACTTTGCATCATTATACAAAAGGTAGTGTTAATAACAATATTACTTCTTTTGAAAGGTGATACCAACTTATATATATTTTAGGCTTAATTGCAGTTTTGGTCCCACTATTTTCACTTTTTTTTCCTAGAATTGGTCCCCCTATTTTAAAATTCAACAATTTTGGTCCCTCCATTATATTTTTGAAGTATAAAAATGTGATGTGATAAATTTTAAATGTCTTGAAATATGATATGAAGATAGAAAAAGATCAACATCGATCAAATTGTAAAAAAATTCCCTCAAAAACTTAATTTAAAACATATCATATCACAATATTTTAGACAAAATATTTGATAGAGGGACCAAAATTTTTGAATTTTAAAATAGGGGAACCAATTTCGCAAAATGATGAAAATAGAGGAACCAAATTTGTGTAAATAAGTCTATATTTTATTAGTCATTTTAATCGCATGACTCGTTAGTTGCTGATTAGAGATAGTCTTTATATAGTTGTCTGTTAGCTAACCTGTATCCATTCTTTCTTTTAAGTAAAAAACCACATCAGAGATGTTGTTATGTTTTGACGGACTCATTACCCTTAACCATAAATCTTAGAGTATTACTTTTCCCACCTTGTTGCCTTCTCGCACGCCCTATAAAATTTTCAAAAATGCCCATGATGCTGTTCGGATTACGTAATCCGGACTGCATTAGCACCATGAAAAAAAGGGTCTAAATGATGGAATTTTGGATATTGAGGGCGGAGTCCCGTAAGAAGTCCCTTTTAAGGGAGTCTTGATCATAAAAACACAAGGATGAAAACCAGGAAGATTAATATTGTCCTTAAAATGACTATCCATGTTACAAACATGTTCAGAATTGGTGCTGGTGCTGTCCGGATTACGTAATTCGGATTGCATTAGCACCATGAAAAGAAGGGTCTAAATGATGGAATTTTGGATTTTGAGGGCGGAGGCTCGTAAGAAGTCCCTTCTAAGGGAGTCTTAATCATAAAAACACAAGGATGAAAGCTAGGAAGATTAATATTGTCCTTAAAATGACTATCCATGTTACAAACATGTTCAGAATTGGTGCTGGTGTTGTCCGGATTACGTAATCTGGATTGCATTA
>Ga0315914_1003587_pt1 | contig 23554 bp, 12 predicted proteins | sample MpolenodulesMG_FD_203920 | JGI IMG/M metagenome (GOLD analysis project Ga0315914, IMG submission 203920) | Medicago polymorpha root nodule microbial communities from Los Angeles, California, United States - elongated nodules | ecosystem: Host-associated > Plants > Roots > Nodule | place: USA... | reverse complement strand
AAATTATTATTGTTGGATAGATTTTTTATTTTACAGGTGTCATTATTTTAGTTTTTAAAGTGACCGAGTCAATCCGATTCAATCCGATTTAATCCGGTTAAATAACTATATAAATTTAATCTAATACCGAGTCATCTAACCGAGTCTTCCGAGTGGTTCTGGTTCAGTCATGCGGTTCGACCAATGACTCAGTGGTTCGACCATTGACCCAGTGACCCAGTACCCCTGCCGAGTCGATGACCGAGCCGAGTTTTAAAACTATGCTTAAAACTAAATTAGTATTTTGTTGAACTCCACTTAACGGCAGGGTCTTAAACTAAAGGGCTTTACCTCTTTTATTTACAAGGAATACACTGATCATTGAAAACGCAGGCACAGTTAAATCAACAATTGCCATTTGCCAATATTCCTTGTACGCAGAACTCTCGCATGTATGTTTAGTGTTTACTGTTGACCAGTAAGTATAGCAAATGCAAGTCTTGGATTATGAAAAATCATAACATTAATTTCAATTATGATGGTGGATGCTTATACGGGCCACCTTAAAAGTCACGGTGATCATAAAAATCGATATATTCCTCTACATTCTTTTTACAATGTCTGTTTTATTATGCGATGAAATTCTATGTCGGCCTCACTAAGAGTGGTGGTTGACTCAAGATTATTGAGTAAGGTCAGAAAATTTCTTCCCGATCCCAATAAGAAAGGAAGGATTTATTTTTTTTACAAAGTTTTCTAGTGTTGTTGATTCGTAAGCATAGTGCTTCTTCCCCATGCCGCCTATTGGTACTAGTGGAGTAGGATTAACCTAACCCCATAGATATAGGGTATAACCTTTCACTTATTAATAAATCTAAAATTGAAGCATATGAGGCTGCATTAATCGGAAATACACGACAGAAGGGATTAATTGTTTTATTTCCCAACTTCACCTTCAACAAGCGTAAGTTTTTTTTTTCTTTCTCTAGACTGAGATCGGTAAAAAAATCAAATCACACCATCTCTATAATAAGTGAATGCCTCTTTTTCTCTAGAAGTTGTCGGAATTATTCGTAATAAGATATTTGCTACAATGGTAAAGGTCTTATCAATAAAATTTCCATATATTGCTAACATTCCTCAAATTATGAATGAAACTGATTAGGTTCATGTTCTTTGGAGTCACTTTTCTGAAATGCTCTTTGTTCAAGGAGGGGAGTGTCCACCATACAGAAATCCCTACACAAACCATTTCCTCTTCTAAAAATTGGCAACTCAAATCAATGTTATAAAGTAGGTTAGAAACCAACACTTCAATAAGAACGAACTTGTTTGCCCAAATCATTGATCTTCAAGTGTAGTGATGTTGATGTTTGTTGATGAATTTTTTAGTTTCTATGAAGTTTGATGAGGATGTGTTGAAGATCATGAAGAAGAGGAAAGTATTATGAAGTGACAAATAGAAGAAGAATAATGATTCTCATTACTAAATTATTGGAGTAGATAGAGTATATATACATAAAAGGATATTTATGCTAGCTTACAGTGAGCTTACAATATGTGATTGCTACTACTTAACAAACTCTAGATAACTATATTAACTGTCATTTAGTTACTTGTTGCGCAAGTAATCTACTTGATAGTTATATAGTGTGATATCCCCCTTCAAGTTGGTGGGTGATAGATATCAATCATCCCCAACTTGAACAATAGAGTGTGAAATGGTTGAGAAAGCAATGATTTAGTAAAGAAATCAGCAATTTGATCCTCGGAGGAAACTGGAAGGAGTTTCATGACTTGAGCTTGCAATTTTTCTCTCACAATATGGCAATCTATGTCCAAGTGCTTTGTACGCTCGTGAAAACATAACTGAAGTGCAGTGATTGCAACATCTAGGATGATATTCTCATCGGAATATTCCTAGTACTTCAATGTTCATAGTCTTGATGAACATTGAATATCCTTTTTGACATTTAACTTTATAAATGCCTTTATTGCTTTGATTGATCCATGCAAACATACTTTTCTAGACATTTGTTCATGTCACAAATGACTTGCATGTTCTTGATAATGTTCTTGAGATTCTTGGCTTGTATAAGAACAACCTTCTGACCTCTACTTGAACATTCTGAACCACTCATTGAGCAACATTCTGAACTAACTTTCTGACCTCAGAGTTAGTTCATAAAACCAAATGTCCTTTGATTTCTTGAATCTTGGTATAATTTAAACCTTGTTCCTGTCTTAGTAAAACACTCAAGAGCACAAGTTAAATACCAAGAAATTAATCAAAGTCAATTAATTCTTTAATCATCAAGGTTTATTATCTTAAAAATTAATTAGGGATTTTGCCTCAACACACTTTGCACCAGTTCTCTCTTTGTCACTTGATAGTTGACACATGAGACAAGCACAACAAAACACTACAAGCAATTACATATGACATATTTTGGTTTGAGTAATGATATGTTTAAGATTATTTTATGAAGGTTTTTGGAACAACCTCATTTTTCTCTCTTCTTACTAATAAAAAACAATAGAGAGAGAAATGAAGAGAGTAAAAATACTATGTGAATACGAGAGATGTAGTTTTTTAAAAATTGTCACAAAATGATTGTACAAATATCATTTTTCTTTTGGTTTTGAGGCACATATAAGACATCTAATCTTTAACAATATCCTGCTATCTTTTTTGTAACGTATAGTAAAGTAATTCTCTCTCCTAAAGTGTGAATTGGTGTAATATAATATTTCTCAATAAATTTAATAATACAATCAATTTTCATAATTTCTTTAGTATGTTATTTTTATAAATAAAATTATAATTATTAATTAAATTTAATATTTTGAACCTCCGAGTCAGGGTCTTGGATCGTATGTGATTATTCATTTATCTATTTGTATCTTGTAAATAGGATCCACATACAATATAAAGATGACACTTTTGATGGATGGATTGTAATGCGATTATTCACTTATCTATTTGTATCTTATAAATAGGATCCACATGCAATATAAAGATGACACTTTTGAAGAGAAGAACATAAAAGTTTTCAGCTTCTCTATTTGTATCTTATTGATTTGCATGCCGTTTATATTATCGAGAAATGTTAATGAATACTTTCAAAACACTCTTAAAGACATTTAAATTTGTATACACAATACGCTAAATAGTTAATATTTTTATATAATGACTATTTAATTTGAAATTTTTAAAGAATGTCCTAGAAGAGACGTTAGCGCACCTATTTTATTATCAAGATAATAATCATTGTGTTCTTTAAATGTGTAACTAGTAGTCACAATAATTTTTTAATTTATCAAAATTTCTTTTGATTGTGCAATTCGTTTGTCAAAATAATTCATAATGTTAAAATGTTTTGTTAATATTGTTATATTAGTCTTTCAATATAATTACTTTTTGTCATATCAATATCTATGAGGGAAATGTTAATAATTGCTCTAGAGGCACTAGTTAAAGATTTATAAAATGAAATATTTTTTCGAAAATTATGTATTTTACTTTTTGAAACTTGAAAAATAATTACTTTTAATGTTGACTTTATTTTTTCTTTTCATTTTTATCTATTTAACTAGTGCCCGAAAGATTCATTTACGATTGAATCCGTCTTCATACGAAACGAATTATTTCAATATCGAAGACTATTTTAACATTAGAAATTATTTTAATTAAAAAATATACAATTAAAAATATTTTAAAATTTTGATATATTGAAGGATTATTACAACCGCTCTTTCTTGCACATCCCGGATTAAAATCACTGTCGCATCTTTTATTATCTTTTACTTTCTTTTGACAGAACACCGACATGACATTATTACCCTTTAAGATTACGTGGCATAGTGAAGTGTGTCCAACAGAAGTTGATGTAACATGCAAAAGAAATAGACAGAAGAAACACAAATGTGACCGTAGATGTTATATACAATCTTCTCCATTCATCAACACGTGTAACTTTTCTTAAGCCTTTTTGTCATAATAATTCACAAACAGCACAACACATACACAACACAACCATGAACATTGAATTTGCACACATGATATGATACAACACATCACCTTCTCTTCTTTCTTCTAACTTCTTAACACCTTCTTCAATTTTCTATATTTTTCTTCTACTTCTTTCTTTCATCTAACTCTATTTTTCTTCTTCTACTTCACAAAATTCTTAGCTTGCCACCCCTGCAACATTTTTATTCTCACAATTCCTATTCTGGTTTGTATGTATTTTTTGCTTACAAATTTTTTATTTGTATTCTCATATTTTGTGTATTTAAATTCAACCTCTTTTAATTTTGTTTATATATATATATATTCTTTTGCATGATTTTTAAGGTGACCTCAGAAACACAGACACTGGACAAGACATAGACATGGATACGTTGAAACAGATAATAATTTGAGAAAATAATGTAATTCAGTATAATCATAAATGTCGTGTTTGTGTCAGTGTGGAACACCTCTAATTTGAGGAGTGTCTCTATTTCATAGAAGGTGATCATGTAAATTGTAATTTGTGTGCCTAACTTGTACTTGCATTACTTTTTTTGGTATTTCTTTCCTCAGAAAAATTTTCAAGGGAGTTCTTTAGTTGAAGGACTTTTCTCATTTTCTCTTTGGTTTTAATGGAGGTAATAATAAAGAAAATGTAATTAATCAACTTCATTATTATTATTATTTTTGGTTCTCACTTCTTATTATGTAATAAACTAAGATTATTGTGAATTTTTGTATTTTTTGTTTGTTTTTCTTTAGAGGTTTTATGGTGAGAAAGAGCATCACTCGAAAGAAATAGACCTTACTCTTAAGCTTTCTACTTGTGGTGAAAATGTGGAAGAAAATAGGTTGATAAGGTCATCATCAATGGCTGGAGAGATAGGAAATATTTCTGTGTCAAATTGGTGTTCCTTTGTGCCTTCTTTAGAGAGATCTTGCTCTCTTCCAATTGATAGTGGAAAGATAATGTCGCTAGAGAGGCAGAGAAGTGTGGCAGATTCAGAGCTACATGGTAACTTTTGTTTATTCAGCAATATTATCTACTCCTTAACTCATTCTAATTTTTACAGTTTTAACTTTTTATTTTTGATTTGGAGTAAATACAAAATTTGATCTCGAATTCGTTGGACCATGTTGATTTAGTCTTTGTCATGATTTTAAATTGTGGTTGCGGTTATGTTGCGAACCTTTATATTACCGAAAAACAGAGAAAATGTGGTTGCGGAGACCTCAAAATCCTTTATATTTTGGCCCGTCTTTCGCTAGTAGACTAGAATGACATTAAGATGACATTAAGTTGGAAATGTCAAGATGCATTTGAAACTAAGTGAATAGTGTCAGCGATGGACGAGCTAGATTAATATTTTGGCATTTTGAAATTCCAATGATTGTTTTGGGGTATCAATAGTGTGGAGGACATGGTTGATATGATCCTACAATTTCAGGACTAAATTTGATATTTACTCATATGATTTGTATTATTATATTCACTGTTATGTGTGTTATATTTAACTTTATCCGTTCCCTCTAAAAAAAAACTCTATCTACTCTAACATGTTTCACTTTATTTGTTGTGGTGTTGTATCTGAGCTTCATAGTCCTTTTAGTTGTTTAACATATCTATTAAAGAAGATACTGTGAAGGTTTCTTACATAGCTTTGGAGACTATCTAACGGCATTACATCCGCAACTGCGGCAGCATTTGTTTGTATTTTTATTTGCCGCATAACCACAATTGCAACCGTAATTTATAACCATTCTAACCCTTGCTTCTTGATGTCCTTTTCATTTCCTTCAATTGATTTTTCAAATTGTTACCCTACATGTTTGGTATCTTGTTGGAAAACCGATGAACGCACTTCAAAATGACACAATGTGCGATACTATTGTTTAATTGTTCGTGTCCTGGTGTTATTGGCAATTGATGCTAAAGAAATACTGAATTTCTAGAGCATTAGCATATCTAAGAACAGAGAACATAAATAATTGGGAGGAACTACATTTTGTGTACTTGTGCTATTATGCAGCTTTTGTTAGATATGAGTCATGACTAATTGGCAATTCTCCGGTCATTTCAGATAATAAAAATAATTAAGCTGAGTTATCAAAAGACATATGGCTACGAGTTTAGTAGCGATGAGAAAAAACAGAACAAATTTGGAGGTTCCCTTGTTGTGCCTGTTAACCAATGTTGTAAAAACAGGACCGAATCAGTTGGTTCTGTCTGTTGGCTGGTTGGTTTGATCCCAGTTGTACCGTAATATAGTTGAACTTGATTGAACCAGGTTAAATTGAAATTGGTACAACCTTTATTTTTTGTTGTATTTTTTTTACAATTTTAATAGTTTTTTACTCTTTTATTTATTTTTCATATGGCTCAACCGTGGTTGATCTAATTGAAATTTTTGAATCACCCGGAGGTCCTACTGTATCGATCTCTGGAATAGTTTTTTTAGAAGTGGTGTCAACTGTTAACTATGTTGTCTGATAATGTTCTTCATTGCTTGCATATGGTTTATCCCCACCTTTATTAGGCAAAAGACTCCCCATTAGAGGTGTGCTTACATTATCAATATTTATCTTATCGTCCCTTCATTGGTATTTGCATTGTTTGTATTTACGGAGACTATAATGACATTAAGTTGGTAATGTCGAGATGCATTTAAAACAAAGTGAACCATTCAATGGCATTACAGCTGCAATTGTTGCCGCATTTGTTTGTATTTTGCCGCAATATCACATTTTGCAGCATAACCACAATTGCAACCGTAATTTAGAACCATTCTAAGCCTTGCTTCTTGATGTCCTTTTTATTTCCTTCAATCGTTTTTTAAGTTGTTTACCTACATGTTTGGTATCGTGTTGGAAAACAGTTGAACGCGTGAAACTATTAGTTGTAGCTTCATCAGCAACGTGCGATGACTTCGTGGAAATGAAAGTTTCCAAACACATATTTTATGCTATTGTTTAATTTTTCGTGTCCTGATGTTATTAGTAAGTAAACGATAAGAGATACTGAATTATCTAAATTATTAGCATATCTAAAGAACAGAACACTTAAATGGTTGGGAGGAACTATTTTGTGTCCGATTTTGAGACATCATTCAAATTTCTTAGCTGTTTTTTCATCTGATTTGTCTTGTCTGAACCTTACATCTTTTCATCCTAATTGATGCATTCACATGTGACACATATATAGGTCCAAGAAATTCAGCTGAAGGACTAGTTGATTCCAAAATTCAGATATCAACCAAGCATGAAAATGATTCAATGGTTTTCAAGAAACCAATAGACAAGAAAATTCCACTTCCACCTAAGTCTGCTGATACTAAACATGAGAATCGAGCAAAAAAGACTACTCTCCCAGACTACTGTAGTCTTAAAGGTGATGTGATGGAGATAATGAGACAAATGCCGACCGTTACAACGACCGGAGATGGCCCAAATGGGAAGAGAATAGAAGGGTTTCTGTACAAATATAGATCTGGTGAAGTTTGTATTGTATGTGTCTGTCATGGTAGCTTCCTCACTCCAAAGGAGTTTGTGATGCATGCTGGTGGAAAGGAAGTGGCTAATCCAATGAAGCATATCACTGTTTATCCAGTCTCATTTTAGAGATCAATGGTGGTAATGTCTTTTAGATTTTTTCTTTGTTAGAATGTAAAGGTAAGTGGAAAAAATGAAACTATCTTTGACTTAGTTTAGTTTCAATGATTATCCTATGCATTGTTCATGTGGTTTGTGTAGAAGAAAATTTCCATCGAAAAATCAATTCATGAATAACTTCGCAGTATATTACTACATTTCTGAAATGCTTCTGAGTAGCTAACAAGTTTTACTCTGTCAATAGATCACACTCGATCATATGTGTAACTTTAGAAGTAGTTTTGATTAAAGTCAAAACGATTTTAATGATGACAATTATGAATACTAATGATGTATATGAATTAAATCATTCATGGTATAATGGTATGTGGAAGTAAGTTGAAAACAGTTTATGAAAATGTCATAAACTATTTTCATAAATTTGATCAAACTGTCTCATTAGTGTTTATGTCAATAAGTTTAGTTGATCCGAAACAGTCCCTAAAATGGTAAATGAAGAATATCACTAACCGGTTAGAGCTGTCTATCATACAATGCATGTGCATGATATTAAACTGTCATCAAGGTGACAGACATAGTAAAATGGTTTTGTTCAAAGTCAAGAGACTCTAATGTGATCTAATGACAACATGTGAAGCAAGATAACCATTTGTTCTGAGAAGCATTTGGTGTTGATTTAGGGTTTTGAGCTGCAGCTGGTGTTCCTTTAACATTCTGTTGCCCTGGCTGCATCACTTGCTTTCTCACGTCTTCGCCGCGTTTCGCTGAAGGTGTTTTGTCTCCATCTGTCATTCTTCACATTACATAAAAAATAAAGTCAACCACTTTCTCAAGAAACCTAGAATCAAATAAAGATCATCATTCTAGTAGTTTAGAAAAATGTCTCCAATCATAATCTCAATAGGGACATCAAGGTTTTTGATGTCTCTGTGACCTCGATAGAAGCCACATCAGTTATACTTGACTGCGGCTCTTAGCGAACTAAAGATCACAACATTACCGCGATTGCAGGCGGAATTGTAAAGATTAGTAGACATACTTACACATTAAATGCATAAGATCTGGTGCTCCCATATGAATGATGAGAATGATCATTATTCGAACTACAAAGAAGCTTGGAACGTGCTGCCGCAGTAGCAGATGTCGAATCTCCTTTACTTTTACTCTCTTGTTCTACACTAGATTCCATTATAACCTGTCTCATTGTCTCGGCAGCTTTTTCCTCAGTTACTCTCGAACCACCATCTTGTTCACCAAAATTTTGACTGATATCATTGAACTTAGTACCTTGTGGCTGAGGTAAAATTGGATGATGATTGGTTTGAAAACCATCAGAAATGTTGTGATTGTGATTGTGATCAATAGGCTTATCCAACTCACCAGATTTACACAAAAAAGCAATATCATTAGAGAAACTCATAGTTCCCATATGAATACTAAACAAAGATTCATTAGAAGCAGTACTCCATTGATTGTTTGATTTGGTTCTATCAAAAACATGTAATGGAATTCTGTCTGTTGGAGATGTAGTAGCAGGATCCTCTTGTCTTTCCATCATCTGTATTGGAGGGTTTTGTATTGTCTTAGGAACAACATCTACATCACTAGATTGTTGTTCATGATTTGGCATTGAGCTTATTGGAGTATCATCATCACTAGATTCTGAAGTTAACACGATATCCATTTGCGATTTTGGATGTACAATGGTATCTTCCTTGTTGTTGCTTGAAGCATTTAGAGAATCCTGCATGTGTTGTTGGGTTGAAGTTTCAGAAGAAGCTGTGGAAAATGATGAAACTGATGAGTTTAAGTTGTTAGCAACAATATCTGTTCCGAAATGAGAAATGATTTTTGGAAAACTTATTTTGGACAACTTTTTAAATTTTTTAAATGGTTAACGCAGTTTAAATATGCCGTTATTACGTTTAGTTAATGGTTAATGAATATAAAAGGTGTCGAAACTCTTTAACCACCAATATAATTTCACTAACAACGAATTTGAACGTGATTAACCACAATTTTCAGGTATTCAACTCTAAATGTAGTTGAACACCTGAAAATTATGTTTTGTCGTTAACGAACGAGTTCTGACATCTGCTATATCCATTAGCCATCTACTATAAGTAATTAACCACACATTTGAATTATGTTAACCACTTCAAATGTTATTGCAAAACTTGTCAAATTTTAGTTGTTCAAATAACGCAACTGTTTCGAAATTTCGACTAGCTATGCCAGGGTGTCCTTATTCTCTAACTGAAAATGTATTTGTGGGAATAATAATAGTACCTTCATGTTTCTTATCAGTTGCATTATCAAGTTCTTGCTTCTGCATCGATTCAAGTATGAACAGAGGGTCTAATTGTTGACTTGAAGAGGAAGCATGAAGAGGATGTGATGTTTCCTCATGACTAGGTAAACTCCAATGATCTTGATGATGCCATTCATTACCATGATCATGATGTTCAACAATCTTATTCGAGTCGGTGATAGTACTTGTTGTTGGTACTTGGAATGTATTTCCTTGTGATGATTCATTTGTAGATGGTTGGTTCAAACTTTGATCATGCAAATTTTCAGATTGATTTGTATTCACATGTGTGATGTTAGTAGTGGTATCGTCACCAAGTAATAAGAAGGGATTTTGTGATGTTGATGATGATGAAGAAGTTTCTGAGTTATTTGGAAAAGAAGGAGGAAAATCACCAAAAGGGTTAGCATGATTTGCTTCCAAATGGCTATTAATTGAGTTTCCATCACCTTTTTGCATCATTGAAGAGTTTGTTTGGTCATTGGTAGGAAGAAAAGTTGAACTTTCATTATGAGGTGGTGTAGTAGTAGTAGTAGTGGTTGCATTAGGAATAAAGTTAATGTGATCTTGTGAAAGTTCTGGTTTCTTTTCTGTGATGAATGGTTCACTTTCACTTAAATTTGTTGAAGGATTAGTTCTTGGATTAATACTAGATCCATTGCCACTTTCAGATTCCATCAGCCAACAATGTCAAGTGATTTTTAGGATCTTGATATGCTGTAAAACAAGAATTTCACATATAAGTAACCATATTCTTATGAACTACAAGGGTTAGATGCCGGCTATTAAGCACGGATACAGACACAAGAGATGACACAAATACTGACATGCTGACCCCGCTAATAATTTGATGAAATCACTTAATTCAATATAATTATAAGTGTTGGTGTTGTGTTGATGTCAGATACCACACGTGTCTGACACCGAGACACGTCTAATCCAACGAGAATCTGTGCTTCATAGGATAGGAGGTCAGTGTTTAATTTAAGGCTGAAAATACTGTTGTGTCACTTGAAGGTGAGAGAACAAGTAGATAGCTTAAATAAATAATAGCATATACATATATGTTTCCTAGATATATACAAGAAGTGATATTTGACTCCTCTAAAGTGAGCATGCGAGAAAATTTGTGGTTGATATTTCAACCGCACATGATTTATCATGTATCTACATATGATATTAACTATTCATTTATTCCTGAAAGGTTGGTTCTTTCATTTTACTCTCTAGAGACTTAGATCTCCAAAGAGAATTCAGATCCTAAGGATTGTAGTTTCATAGTCCTAAGCTGGTGTCTCTCATATTGTACATTATTGAAAAGTTGATGCATGAAATTAAGAAAAAAATTGACCAAAATATTCATTAATTTGTTGGTCATTTTTGTCTTGTGATGTCAAAATGAACCATTAACCAAGACTGCTTCATTTCCCACTCTATGAGCTTCTCAAGCATTCTATGATGTTCAGATTTTAGAATCTGAACTGCATAAAAACCCCACAAAACTTCCAAAAACATGTTGAAATATTTTGGATTTTAGATTCTAGCCAATGATTGGGCTAAACTGCAAAAGCAAGGTTGAAAAAGAGGTAACCATAAATCATCAAATTACATGAAATGTTTTACTATATTTTTTTTTTGAGGGAATGTTTTACTATACATCAACTCATACTTCTATTAGGTCATATATTTTGTAGCCAAACCTTCCATAATGCACATTGGATTAGGTAAGGTTTGGTCACACTAGCATTTCTTATTAATGGTGGATAAATTGTGGGATTCATTTAAAAACATAAATTGAATTATTTGTATTAGAGTGAAAAGATAGGAAGATTATTAAATCCTACATATGACAATTTTTTCAAAGAAAACAAAGACTTTTGAACAAAAGGTGAATTTATGTGATTCCAATTGTAATTGCACCCTGCATTTGTTACATAAATTAGGTTTAGCCGGTTAGGTACTTTCTTTCGTTCACAAAACCTCAATTTTTCATTTTATTTGCAATGTGTACAATTTAAATTCCAAAAATATCATATATCATCATATATTATTAATTTTTTGGTTGAATCAAGACAAGGACATGCATCTGGGAGAACCTCATACATCCCAATTAGGTTGGCACCGCTGAAGAACCCCATCGTCCGCTAACCTCATTATTAATTCATATTAAGAGTAATCTTGAATGTTACGAAACGAAAAACACGATTAACACTCACCGTCAAAGACAGATGTTGCCGTATTTTTTGTTTGTAGTTTCACAACGTTCATATGTTTCTTGCCTCTACTCCTTCGTAAGATATAGCATTACTCTTATTTTGAATGATAAACCCAATTCTCAATTCTTCAATTTCTGTCTCTCTCTGTGTTATGCCTATCATAAAAAAACATCACACACAGAAATGCAAGATGGTTAATTCTAACAATTTCTACAAGGATTTGGTCAACAAAAAAGAATGATAGAAACTATAATAACAAACTATAAATACAGATTGGAAAACACATGAAATATAATGGATATTATGACAAAGCAAAAAATAAAAGAAAACCTATTTTTAAATGAAAACAGAAACAAAACCAAAATTTTGTAAGCATTGATGCAATGGTACCTCAATCTCAATGTAAGAACTAAAAATTCAGGAATTAGATTAATTGAACAAAGTAAAGCCTTGAGAGAGAGAAAGAGATTGCAACAAGAAAAGGTTAAATAAAGGAGAGAGGACGTTGCACAAGGTTATGCGTTTTCCTTGACTGGCAAACATCAGATCTCAGGTGCTCCGTTGTCCAATAACCTAAAAATTAAAGAAAACTGTTGTATATGGAACCGGCTGCAGTTAACTTCCGAATTATGGAACCGGCTGCAGTTAACTACCGAGGAAAACTTCGGCAGTTAACTACCGCGGAAACTTCAAACCTGTTTTTTTTTTTGTTGACAAAAACCATAAATTGTCATTATTAATATTTATTGATTTTGAATGTTTCGATCATTATTTTGGTGCGTTTCAAACAATTGCAGTATTATACTTATGCATGTATATAAGGGTGTAAGTGGTTCGGACAAAACCAACGAAACCGAAAGTCCAAGCCGAACCAAACCGAAAAAATATCCGACCTTGTTTGGTTCGGTTTGAAACCGATCTAAACTAATCAAAACCGATCTAGTTTGGTTTGGTTCATGGTTTTTCATTTTGAGATCCGTGAAACCGATGAACCAATCCGATGATAACCGCACTCCTTATTTTACTAATATTATCCTACCTCACACAAACTTATGGTTAGGACCAAAATTAAAATCCAACATTAAATACTAATATTCAATCCATTCACTTTCTCTCATCATCATCATCATCTTCATTTCATCTCAACTCTTTCATTTCCACTAAAAAAGAAACCCTAGCTGTCAACCACTCCAAACCCATTGTTCATGGCCACCGGTCACCGTTGAGATCGTTCATCTCTTGATTAGTTTTATCATGTTTATGTCATTGATTTATACTCATTATATTTCACTGTTTTCCATGTTCATTTTCTATGCCATTGATTTATACACGTTTTCCATGTTCTTTTTGGAATTTGTGTTTGTTGATGAATGATGCATGTATAGATCATGGATAGTTGAAATATTTGAGTTTGATGAAGTTGTTTTTGAAGAATGATGGATGAATGAATCTGGGATCATGTGTATGAAATATTGAGTAAGGTTAGTTATAAAAAGTTGTTTGAAAAATAGAGAAAATGAAAAAATCAAAATATGAAATACAACTGTACAAAGTTTTATGAAATATTTTGCGAGAATATGATATTTTTTAATTGTATTTTCAAACAAACCGATCAACCGAACCAATCCAAACCGAACCAAACCGATTAGTTTGGTTCGGTTTCATTTTTAAAAAACAGTGAAAACCGAACCAATCTAAACCGATGAAGGTTTCATCGGATCTGACATTTTTTTGATTGAAAACCAATCCAAACCGAACCGTTACGCCCCTACATGTATATCTTAATAAGAATATCATTTAAATCTTGACCAAAAAAATAAAGAGCATTTAAGCCATAGAGGGATAAACCTAGATCAACCGAGATAGTATAGAACTCGCCTGTAATCATCACCGTGCGATCAACATGTGCAACTTGACAACCGGTTAGGTTAAAACATCTCAACGACCTCATCACTTTTATATATATTCAGTATAAACCATAATTTATTTTTATAATATGTGTAAAAAGTATCAATAATGACCTTCTTAAATACGTGCAAAGAGAGTATATATTAAATATGTAATTTGATATAACAATTTGAATCTTATACTCCCTCTGTTTCACAATACTCGTCCATTTTGGAGAATAATTTTGTTTCATTTTACTTGTGACTTTCAAGTTCAATGCAACATTAATTATTGTTTATCAATAATATCCTTACCTATTTATTGTAGAGAGAAAAATAATAAAATGAAATAATAAATTAGTAAGAGAATTATAGAAAAAACACAAAGAATTTCATCAAAAATGACAACATTTATTTGATTCCTTGACATGTGTAATTTCTTTAAAATGGACAAGTATTGTGAAACGGAGGGAGTATCGTTTACACACACATATTGTTTTTACACATTTCAATTATATCTTACCACGTTATCACTTGTGTCCATGACGTGTCATCTCTCATCTGTTAAGATTTAATTTTATAAGTTCAATGAACAATCCTTCAAAAAAAAAAAACTTCAAGGAACAAAGTTAAATCTTATCAAGAACAATTGTAAAATGATCATTAATGTTGAAGGTGAGAAAAACACAAGAATGGTGGAGGGGGTTGAATTTTGTTAATTTTTTCTTCAAATTAACTAAGTCCAAAGTTTAGCTTCTGATAGAGTTTAGAACTTCAAACTATATTCAGAGTTAAATAGAGCGGATATAAAAGAGATAGAGAGAAGAGAAAGACACAAGCAATTTATCCTGGTTCCTTCCACAATCCGAAAGATATTATATCTTTTTGACCAAATTATTATTTACATATAAAGATATTATATCTTTTTGATCAAATTTTAGGATATTATTTTATGCTTGTTTAGTATTTTAAAACTCAAAATGCTTTAATACATTTGACTGATTTTAAGATACTATATCTTTTTGACCAAATTTTAAGATATTATATCCTAGTATTAAAGATGATATCCGTTATATAAAATAAATAAATATAAAAAATGATTTTACTTTAGAAAGAAGGTTCATAAAGGACATAGGGGGCACATTGTGACAAAATATTAGTCAGCAATCTATTAAATGCATATACTATGAACTTGACTTTCTATAAAACATTCAAACATGAATTAAATATATTATTTTTTGATAAAAATATGAATTAAATATTATAACTAAGCCTAGACAGAGGCCCTGAAATTTTCCCTATAAATTGACGCTCTCTATAGTGTCACTTATGCCTTTCATGCTATACAGAAACCATCAGTGAGATATTGAGCATTAGTGATCATAGCTTTTGGTTTTGAGCATCCATCAATTCTCGTATCTACTCCTCTATTTAGGTATATATTTTTGAACTATAAATCATATTCATGTTGAAATAATCATAAGTTACGATCTACTAATATTGCAATGGTGTATATGTGTATACGTGTCACACGACCACCTGATTATGTTTACTTATGCGATTCAAGGTTGGGTTTGGTTTGTGAATTTTTTTTTTTTTGTTAATTTTTTTAATCTTGTTTATATGTGCAAGTGTTTTGTTATGCCCCTTCTTGTTTGATTTCTTGATCAACTAATTGATTTACCAATCAACCTTGTTTTTAAAACCTTAATCTCTTGTCTAAGAATTTATTGTCTGTGTGAGTTTTTTTCTTTTGACTGTTTGTGTGTAAAATTTTCATGTTTTAGAATTGGAGCTTTTACTTTGTGAAAATAATTTAATATTCTTATATTATATATTTATACCTTCAAAATTTTATGCACACATACTCTTGTACATATTCAGATCTATTATGTTTTTTTAGGGGATATCTATTATATGTTATCCAATAGCCTTTTGAATTTCCTTAAAAAAAGGCATTTTGAACTTAGACTGTTTGAAAAAGTATATATATTATGGGGAAATAAAATTAAAAATTAATTTATTGGTTCTAAAAAAAAAACTCCATTTATGCCTAAATTAAAAGACTATTTTTGCTAGATACTTAATATAAAATATTTTTGACTCAAAGATTATTTTGCATTCCGTTACAGTCTTTTTATTTACCTAAAAAAGGTATTTATAATTAGGCTTAAAGGTATGTTTAGTCCTTATAAATAGGCGCCATTTAAAATTACGTCCCTTAACCCACTCAATGACTGCCACGTCATCAAATTTCGTCCCTTAACCCACTTACGTGGCAGTCATTCAGTGGGTTAAGAGACGAAATTTTAAATGATTAAACTTTGCAAGGGTAAACTTTGCAAGGGTAAATCGCCAGGATTAGCGATTACAGGGACGAAATTTTAAATGGCGCCTATTTGCAAGGACTAAACATACCTTTAAGCCTTATAATTACAATGATTTTTTTATTGTTGTCTATAGTTATGTTTATATATAGTTGTTCTTTTGGTGTGCATGCAGGAAGGAAGAAAGAATGGCCAATCAACACCGGTTAGTTAACGTTGCTGATAATCGTGCTTCTTCTGTTTCCTCTTCTCCACCAAGAAGACTTAATGGATTAACTCTCAACATGATTCCTACTTCTGACAATGGTGGATGGACACATCTGTCATCCATCCGAGAGAGAGATAACAACCCATTCTCCTCCTCATATCCAACTATTGGAGGACAAACTGGAGTTGGACCTGTTTCACCTGCTGCAGGTAACAATATTAGTGATGTCATGTCAACGTTGCCTTTTGGTAGTGGAGTTAACACCACCACCACCACCACCACCAATGTTGCTGCTACTACTGGTAGAATATGGTGGAACCAACGTGGTGGTGGAGTTAACACCACCACCACGGCTGCTACTACTGTTCCTAGGAGGCATGGAAGTTTTGTTACACCGCCTTCAAGTCCATTACTGAGTGAGCAATACATGCAAACTGATTCAACATTGGCAAGTTCAGAGAATCCAGCTCGTCCTGGCGGTAATAACAACATTTTCATTTCTGCTTCTGAAATTAGGACTGAAACGGATAGGCTCATGGATGAGGTATATATACATTTTAATTACCTGTGAGTTTTTTTTTAAAAGGAATTTTTTTTTTCATTAAACATACAGACATAGGCATAAATAATGCCTAATGTATAAAGACTACAAAGATACAATTTAATTACTTGTGAATATTTTTAATGATGATTGTTATAAATGAATTTTGTGTTAATATTGTGCATCACTTTCAAATATGCTGGATTTATTTCTCATTGATGATAAGTGTTTTTATAGAAGGTTGCTATACACATGCATGTGGAAATTTAATATTTCAATAAATTGGAAATGATGATAAGTGTATTCTATGAATATAATTTAGTTGTTAGAAATCTATCTTAATTATGTTTCTTTAAATAAAACTTGTTACCTGATTTAATTAAGAGTCCAACAATAGATGATATATAGCTTAGCTCGATAAAATGTTTATAAGTGGTGGGTACGTAATCCTTACCTTAGAATTAATTTTTTGAGTGAAATTCTATAATGAGATCATAGTTCATTTTAAGATTACTTGTGTTGTGTGTTATTCAGTCACCATTATTGGACTACAGAGATTACGTTTCAGATGTCTAATAATTAGTGTAATGGTTCATGCTAAGAGTTAGACATTGAATAAAACATGCATGACAATTAATTTATAAGTAATAGATATTGAATTACGTCCAACTCAATTTTTAAGATTAGTTATTTAGGTTATAGATTGGATATACTTTGTAGTGATCTAGCATTACTATATTGTAAGAATGTGGAAATGTAATACTACAATGAATTGGAAATGATGAAAAGTGTGTATTAGGAGTATTCATATAATTAAGTTGTTAGAAATCTATCCTACAAATCTATATATCTTAATTGATTTGACTATTAATTTATCATTATTCATGAGTTAAATATGGCTTTAACACTTTGACATGACTTTAATATTTGGACATGTAACGTAACAGATTCAAAGCACCCTACAACATCTTCGCAACGGTGGCTCTATCCGGAGTGAGGTAAATAAATTTCAGTCAAATTTTGAAATTTTTTATAACTAAATTCTTTTATGATATCATTACTTTTGCCAAGTACTTTTGAACACACATATTTTTATTATATCATATTTTAAAAAAAATTCATGTTACTTTTATGTATTTTGCAAATATATATGTAACACAGGATATGATGATACTTGATTTTCTGGTCACGATAAATCCACTAATTGATTCAGATGATTGGTCGAACCAGGTAAATGTTATGTAATTATTAATGTATAATTAATATTATTTTTCTTCACATTGTGTGCTAATTGTTATATAAAAAAAAATTAGCTAGAGTAGAGCTTAATTATCATTACAAGATTATAATCAGCTGATTAAATAATGAATTCAACTATAGATAATGATGGCCCTTGAGGGTCACATTGGTATGGTTGAGAGGGGTCTGACAGAGGAGGAAATTCTTAGGCGCATCTATGAAGAGACTTACCAGTTTAACCCCGATGAAACCAGCACTCAAAACCAAACATGCACCATATGCCAGGTGAGTCCAATTATACGTTTCATATATTCATATATATCAACACATGAAGTTCACAATTTAGCGTTAACAAAACTAACTTTTGTTTTTTTATATATATTTCCCTCATTTTCTTTTCATGTTTATTAGGAAGACTTTGTGGATGGGGAGAGTATTGGTAGACTTAACTGCATACATGTTTATCATCTTCACTGCATCAAACAATGGTTGGAGCTGAGGAATACTTGTCCTATTTGTAAGAAAAGAGGTCTAGAAATTAATGAAGATGAGGATGGAAATTGATAACAAACGAAGTTGGTCTCTTCAGCTGATATTTTTGAGCCTACCAATATTGCTTTATCTCCCCTCAAAAAACTATTGATTTATCTTTTTTCAATTATTGAGGGTTTTCTTATTATCTACTTTTGGTTTTCATGGTTTACATGGTATAATGTCTTTCCAAACAATATATTTTACTGTTTCATTTGAATCAGTTGCATGATAAGTAAGTTGAAGACATTATTTAGACAATAATATTGTTTACCTCTTTGATATATTGTTATCTTATGTGATCACCTCTTATTATTTTTATGATCACGTTTGGTACAAAAGATTTGCTATCATTTTCTACTTTACCTTGGTGAACTTGAAATACATTCTCGTTATATCAAGTATGTGGAAGAGTTTCACTTTTTCATGAGAAATATAAGTTAATCAACATATAAGTGAGACGATATTGTATATTCAATATCTTCATATTTTAGATTAAGATGTGGTGACAAATCTATCAAAGTTGTTTGTAATTTGGAGTCTTGCATTACTCAGGTTTTTGGTTGTTGGGTGTTTGTGTGTTTGACCACCCTCACCCTTGAGTTGACTTTTGTAAGTAGAAACACATTTAACATGAAATCAAAGTAGAGTTAAGGACTACAATGTGAAATTTTGACCCAAGACCATGCTAAACGTGAGGGTAGGTATTAAAGTTGTTTATACTTGGTTTGAAGTTTCATATTGTTCAGATTCTTGGTTTGTTGGTGTATAAATGTGTTTGACCAAACGATTAATTCTTTATTGCTGCATGACTCAATCATTAATCATATAGTTTTTGGACACTTGGAAACAATGTATAAAGAAGAAATGTGCTTTTGTGATAGCATGTTGGAGTACTTGGAAGAGTCGTAACATAACGGTTTTGGAGAACACAATAATGAGTCAAAGAAATGAAAATGGTAATATAGGAAATAGGGACGTGGACCATTATAAAAAAGAGAAGGTTAAGGAAATAAGGCATGAAATATGTGTGATGTAACTTCTCTTTTTCTATCTGATTCTAGTACCTCTGTTCTATTCTTCTTCTTATTGTTACTTCATCTTCATATTTACCTATTGTTATCTATCAAAAACTATTGTAATTACCAAGTTGTAATGTTTCTTTGGATGACTCAATAGAATATTGTTTGCATTTCCATTCAAATTGAGTAGAACCATTACATTGGCACTTTCATTGTCACCATGGTAGAGTATAGATGGGATCCAACAAGAGAAGATCGATGGGCACAAATGGAAGCTGTCAAATGACAGGGAACCTCACCATGGAACCACCTCTTCCAGAACCTCCTAACATGGATCATAAAGTGGTGAATCAGAACGTTGTGTGTCACGATTGGAGTTTTGTGGTGTGCAGTGTGTTGTAATTTTTTATTAGTAATTTATTTTAAAGTTAATTACTATATTAATTAATAATTATAAGCTAATGACCAAGTCTTGTAACTAACTACCAACACATATTGTTGCCTAGGCGCGTTTACAATTAATTTACTTGGTCTCCTTATTAATTGGAAAAATGTTTTGGTCACATAGCCTTGATGAAAAAATTATGGAACAGTTAACCATGATATTTTAGGTTATGATGGATTATATATTTTTGATAAAAGGGGATACGAGAGGGAGAGAAATATACAAAAATCACAATAGCATCTTCATTCTTTTATATTACTTTGATCTCTAATAACAAAAATTAAGTTTCTTTGAGCATTCAAAAAGTTCCTGAGACCTTACTATTTCACATACAGTGTTAGCAAAAATTGACTATTGTATCCTGTAGAGTACTAGCCATGAGACCTACCACATCGGTAATCTACCGAAGTGGCAAAATACCCATGAGACCTACCACATCGGTAATCTACCGAAGTGGCAAAATACTCTTAAGTCCAATGCATTGCACGCCTCAGTCAATAATCAATCTGCTTAAGTTTATTCAAATTCAACTTATTTCTGTTCATAAATCTCTTTGATTTATTACTTTATACTACTTCTATGTCTAATTTTTCCAACACAGTGAAGTTTCAGGCTTAATCTCTCATCCATTCCTAGTGTAGCTCTGATCTCATTTTCAAAAGGTTTTCCTCATATCTTAGAAGCACATGATTCGATTACAAATTTAATTACAAATTCAAACCCCTTTGTCTCCCAAGAAAAGGGTGTCATTTCCATTACCTTTTACTCAACAAATTATCATGTGGGGACTGCACAACAACTCATATATGAAATGCCTAAGATGATTGTGCTATGTTCTAGTTCTCTATTTGTGGGATTTAAAATTGTTTGTATATGGAATGTGAAAGACTTACTGTCATATGAGTTTGTCTCTAGGTGTTTTGTTGTTAACTTGGATATTCATTTTATATATGAGGTTTATCATCATAGGAGATGGATTACTGATGTAAGATTTTTACATGTCATAAACTATTTACATGTAAATATAATAGGATCGTTTTCGCAGGGAGTTGCATATTTCATAAGCATTTTCATAATATTCATCACATTAAGTGTTTGGGTATAAATTGTTTGTTTGTATAAAACTATTGTTCTATTCGAAATAAAAGTAAAACGAGAAGAGATAGGGATATTTCGCTTGGGGTCAGAGACATCAACCAAGCGTAACAGCTGCAATCTCTCGATCAAATAACGGATTCTAGCTTTTTAAACGATAGATTGTTATTCTATTTCTAAATTCATAAGTATGTGCCCATATCATTTTAAATCTCAATAAAACATTAAATGCAAGAATAACAACAATATTGAATAAATAGCTAGAACCATATATTAAATGATCAAAAGATTACATAATAGCTTGTTTGAATACCTCAAAACCCACAAGGGTAGATGTAGCTACATATGTCTATGATAGCTTTGCAAAGGATGAAGAAAAGATGAAGATTCAATGCCTAGATCCATGATGTCTCAACAAATCTTGGGTTGAATCTACTTCTAACTACCTTGCTTTGTGTTTCTCTCTCTAGAAAATGCCCTATTCTCTCTCTAAAACCAGACAAATATCAAAAACAATGTAATAGAATAGTTGGAAAGAGAAGAGAAAACTATTTATATGGGCTACTTCTGCGAAATTTCGCTAATAGCCAAATATTTCGCTATTAGCGAAATGTATAGAATCTGTCTCTGCACCATTGGAGTTGCTCCTCGTGTCCCTTATCCACTTGAATTTCCTGAAGTTCGCTGATGGTGAAATCTCTCTGATGCAACTTCGCTAATGGCGAAATATTCGCTAATAGCGAAGTTTGGCCTTCTGCTTCTGAACTTCGCTGATGGCGAAACCTCATTGGAAATTTGCCAACTTTTCACTAATGGCGAAAATCTCGCTAATAGCGAAATCTTGTGAACTTGATACATTTTTATCCTTGCTTGCATTTTCCTGCACAAAAAGGGTTGAGTAAGGCATGTAAAACATAAATGGTAAAAGAACACAATTTGGTAGCTTTTCCTTAGATAACTTGCAGAACAAGTCACTAAAATGCCTAGATTAACACATAAAATATGTTACTTTTGAGCACTTATCAATTATTGATGGTGGCTATGTTTACCGTGTTTTGCTGTCTAAGAAAAGAAGATTAGCCCCTTGCTTGGAGTTTGTGCTTAGTCACTCTGTCCTTTTAGATGGGTACATACACTCCATAACCTTTGGAGTGTGTCTACTACTTCAAAATTGAAACATAATCTAAAAATTTGGAGTGTGTCTACAGGTTTGGTTTTCATAATTAGTGGATATAAGTCTTATGGTTCTATAGAAAACACTCTTTTTGTTCCATATATTTATGAAAACCAAGGCAGCCTTAACAATGCACCTACTGTGACACCCTAAATCCCAAAATAATTAATACTATTGTTTATTCAAGAGTAGAGTTTTGCAGCAGAAAATGTTAAATAAACACTTTCCTAATAATATAAGAATTCTTCCACAAAATTTAGGATATCACAACGAATTATAACCAACATAATTAAGTTTTCACTTCTTTGAAAATTATAATAACATTAACATTAACATTAACATCAAATCTTTTGCTTTCAAAAATATTTTCTTTTACATTATAGACAACGATTTTCTTGTACGAAACTAAATATGTAAGCATATCTATTTTCTCGTGTCACTATCAGAGTTGTGTTTTTCCCCAAAATAACAAACGACACAAGACAAGTCTTCATGAAAGACATGTACTTTACTCCAAGACTCAAAACCTATAGAACTACGGTTTCGCAACTGATGAGATAAAACCGCAAGTGCACGGTTCTACCGAAGTAGTAAAAAGAGTATCGTTCCGACGGGGAGTTATGAATTCAATTAACTTTCAACAATGATTAGAAAAGAGTTTTGAGTTATAAAGTTTGGATTTTTAATTAAAAGAAAATAATAAAAATAAAAGCACCTTGGGATTATTGGTTCATCATAATAACAAACCCTAAACCTAAACTTTATATTCGACCTACTTTCTAAAGACAAGTTTCTCTTAAGCGTATCAAAGCTTCTCTCGAAGTCATTGAGTGTGCTCCTCTAGCAACCACGCCTATTCTCATGGTTGATTGCTATTAGAATCCTTGAAGAACAAAACTTTATATGTCTCAAGGTTTGCTAGACTATTCTCATGTTTCGCAACCCTTGTCTAATTT
>Ga0315914_1003586_pt1 | contig 23556 bp, 13 predicted proteins | sample MpolenodulesMG_FD_203920 | JGI IMG/M metagenome (GOLD analysis project Ga0315914, IMG submission 203920) | Medicago polymorpha root nodule microbial communities from Los Angeles, California, United States - elongated nodules | ecosystem: Host-associated > Plants > Roots > Nodule | place: USA... | reverse complement strand
CTTTCACACTCAACCAAAATACACACAAAGTGTATATCCAACGCTAACAACTAATCTCTCAATAAATATTATTTCATACACACTGATCAAATATCAAACTACGTATTATTACACTCTTAAAGACTCGATTATCTACTAACCGTGTCACACTATACTAGTACATCAAAATAAAACATGGACCAACACATGTCTATATCTATATAATAACAACCTTAGCCCACATAAAATTTACATTCCCAACTTTTTGTCCCTTTAAGCCTGTGTGGCATAGCATTGTTACTTAAACATGAAAATGAAGCAGTTCCACTTGTTCCTTCTCTTCACTATTCTTCTCTTCCTCACACCTACATCTTACACTACTAGGACCGAATTTTCAGGCCCTTCAACCCAACAACAAGCATTTCATCCATGGACCAATTTTCCAATCAGCAGCAGAGGTAAAGAGTTTGAGTCTCAGAAACGAAGAGTGCCTACAGGAGCCAACCCTTTACACAATAAGAAATAGTAGTATAGTAGCAGCTATTTATTTTTCATGTACAGGGAAGTATATATACATAGTTTATATGCTAGCATAATTGAAGTTGCATTTGTATATATGATATTATTATAATATTAGAAAGAGTGGTTAATTTGTTTTGTTAGCTAGATTTGCTCTTGTTGTATAGAGATAAAAAGATTTTGTGGTTATGGAAGTATAAAACCATGCATATGTGAGTTTGAGTTTAGTTTTACTATATACACATTTTCTTTGAATGGAAAGAAGCTTCCTGTTCCATTGAAACTTGCACCAAATTTTGAAGAAACCAGTTATAGTATGATTTATATCATCAATAATTTGCTGCTTCTGTGGATCAACTTCAAAGATGGATCTCCATCATAATTTATACCATATCAATATACAACTTTTCATGGTAGCATGGTTTTGTTCTGATTATTTTGTTTAGTTGCTGATGAATTAAGAAAAAGTAAAGATGCAACCTTTGAGTTAGTTTTTGTCCAAGTTAAGTGCACAATTCTTTGTCTCCTCTTTAATAACAGTTTAATTTCTTTATTTTAATCACAATTAGACAAAACTAAAGTGCAATAAACCAATCTCTCATAGTTTTTTTTCCATCCTAATCCACCGGTTTTCAGTTGAATGCGTGTCTAATGAGTGGCATCCAACACTAACATGTGTGATTACGTTCAGTTAATAATTCGAATTGTCAATGTCATATCCATGTTTATGTCAACGAGTTTTGATAATTCAGAGTTCGACTAAGAGGTAAATAAAGTTTGACCGATGGTTGTTCTGATCAAGGTTTAAACCCAATCGATTTGTCCTTCGTTGAGCATTATCAACCATTTAAGTCCAACTACTTGGTTAATCTCTCATACATTGAGTCCAATGTTTTAATCAAGTCTACCAAATTGGTTTTGTTTTGCAATAAAATTGAAAGGCAAAACCTTTTTGAGTACATAAACCTACTCATCAGTTATCACACAGTTCATTTATCATAAAAAAAAGTTTAATGCAATAAAATTTTCATTAATATATGAAAATGAAGTAGCATAAACCTACTCATCAGTTATCAAACAGTTCATTTATCATATGGAGTTATAGGTCCCAAACTTTGAAATTTGAATACAGTACGTTAATTAAATACCCATTACTTCACACAACAACCATGCAATTTTTGGGGTATAGAATTTAATTTCATATTTTGATATTAATGAAAATATTAACAAATTAGAACAAGTGACATGTGGTGGTAGCTGCTAGGATATGTCAAGGAATGAAAACTAATTAGTGTAAGGTACAATTTGGATTAACTTTTAACATGCAGTAGTTTTTTTGGTTAAAATATGTTTAGAAAGATTCTTGTAAACTTATAGATGTTCATGAAGAAGTCATATTGAACAAGATAAATTCTAAAAGCATCAAGTTCAAAAATTAATTTAACATATTCGAGAAAAAATTTGAAAAAATTATATAGTAGTTGCTTGTTGCAATATATTTTAATTTATTTTTTTATAATATTCCTTGAGAAGTTTATTCATACATGCTTTAAGTGGCCAATAAAAGTGGATGCCCACATGAAATAATGCTAAAATTGTTACGGCTTTTGAATGAAACCTATTATCATTTATAAAAAAAAAAAAAAAAAAAAAAACTGATTGTATTGAAGCTATCACACTAATTAGCATTGAGGTCCTACTCTTGTACTCTTTGTTTTCAATGTGTTATTGAATGATTTGTTTTCCAAAATGGTAGGGTAGTTAAAATGAAAAGAAGGTAACTAGTGTATTGAAAGAAACTACCAACTTCATAGCACCAAATATAGGAGTTTTGTTTTGAAAATCATGAAGGTGTGGTCCAATGTGTAGTGCTGAGTAAGTAATAAAGATACTAATTCTAGTTACAGGAAGCTCCACCAAGGGACAACCAGGTTTCAGCCAGCTATAGCTTTTATGTGTGTGCGTGTTGATTTTAGAACCTCATGGTTGTGTAAAATAATAATTGTGTAGTTTGAAAGTAAAAGAAAGGTGGCATAACATTGAGTTATATGACATGCCACCACCACCAACACCATGGATTGAATTTTGAATATACAAGATAACAGTTACTTACTGTTGATTCAGCTTTATGTACTATGAAGAATCTATAAGCAAGAAGAATAAAAAAGGGTACATTGTATTTATCATTTTGGCGCAGTCAGTAATACGTTTATTTTTATTCTTTGTAAATAATTTAATAGATATTGGAGTTATTTGCTCACTCTCGACTGCACTTTTTATCTTTAGATGATCGATATCCGAAAACCTTAAAATAGAAAGAAAAGAGCTATCAACAAACACACCACAGTCACTCTTAAAATATAATGCCGCAATAGCCGATTCATCTACAACCAACAACAGAAGGAAATGCATATTAACTTGGCATAAGATCTATCGCGGAAAAAGGCTGGAAATGTTGGAAATTACTAATGTGAAAAGCACAAAATGATGAATAGCACAAAAAGTAATGGATAGAAAGCTAAACAAGCACTCCCAGTTATAAATTACATCCCTTATATCACATTTACATCTCAAGAAAGCCCACAAATAAAACCACTAGCAGCTAACCATATGTCCACAAAACTCCACATAATCTGAATTTCTTGCAGTAAACTCATTGTTAAATAAGATATACTTCCAACTAGAAGCGTTCATTCAGTTCATAGTCATGAGGTAGATTTAACAATTTGAATATCTAATGGCTCTCAACAACCTGTAATTAATAGTTTCATTGAACTGCAGCAACGGCAAGAGAGGAAGCGAACCTTGAGGCAAGAACTGCTTCATTGCTTATAGACGTGGATGCAACAGCCACATCTTCCAATTTCTTCCACATGGATTCCCGCCTCTCTTGCTTCTCTCGTTCCTTGATTTCATCTTCTTGGAATTTGATCATACATTCATCAAAAAGTGAATGATCAGCATCTGAGAATATTTTTCTCACATTCAGAGTCAAACTCTGGACAGCTTGGTTCCAGTGGCCCCGTGCATTTTTCTCCAAAGCAGGGAAGATTATCGGTAGTATCACTTTGCAGTTTTGTATTATCAAATTTCTAATATGATCGTTGTTCCACAGAAACAGTGCACGTTCAGCTACCTGCAGCCAGAATCAAGTCCACATTCAATTTCCTATTTTGTACTTAATATGTATTGCATATTAAAGCAGCTAGTAACACTGACCCAAACATACGAATTTTGAAGTTTGTAATAATACAAGGTTTAACTAAAAAACAACTACACATTAATGGGAACAGAAGTTCAGCTTCGAAGCAAAGTTAGACAGACATTTCATATAAACAATAACAGTTACCAAAGTCAATTTAAATCATTAATTCATAAAGTCAAAAGCATAAGATAATTGGTGATTCTCTGAAATCGTCAAGGTGAATTAGTCTTTGTAATATTTTTTAGGGAATATATTAGAGGATATAGTAGACTTCAAAATATATTTGCAAACATAGCCAATACTACCACCACAAAGTCGAACGTAATTCCAGCCTAAATGAGTTCTATGAATTTCTACTGTTGAGGAAGATTTTATTATTGTTTAGAAGGAAAAGAGATGATGATTGGGAAAGTAAACTATCCTCCTAGAAAAGTGAAAAAATCAAAATCTGCAAAAACAAAAGCGGAAAAACCAGGAAGGGTGAAATGTTATCTCAGAAGAGCTATCCAAGACTGTTGCAAGTTCAATAATGAATGTACCCCGATGCATCACATCCCCCCTAAAACCAACCCTTTTTTATTTAAAAACAGAAGACTCCCCCACTGCCATATTGAATGACACCACAAACAGCTCACTTCCAAAATGCTTTACAATCCTATCACATTCTGAAGCCCTAAAAAGAATGAGACCAAAATTACACAATCATAGATAGCAAACTGTAGAGCAGGCAAGCAAACTCACAAATTAAGAAAAGATTACTGCTATTTTCTAAACTTCAAAAGCACATGAAACTTAATAAAAAGAAAAATACCCATAACAACACAGGTCATTGGTGTTAATTTTATGCAGCACTTCTGTTTAAACAAAAACTCTCAACTCTCTTGGTGCTCTGACCTTCTAAACTTAAAAGAGGAGTTTATGAAAGATAAATCTGATTGGTTGAATGGTCTTTTTTAAGTTCTGCATGAAATTTGTCCGGATAAAGGAGCCAGCCAATATTACATTTTACCATGAATGAATTAATGCAGCTGTCCATATTTTCATTTTCGGTAGAGTCCAGTTAAATCATTGCATGTCCTGTGTGCTACTGCTTTCTCTCAAATAAAGACATCAAACTGTTAATTGAAGAATGTATGAAACTTCTTTCCTTTTTGTAATGTGCAATGATATTAATTTTTCAAGTGTGATACCAGAGGAATCCTAAGCATGACAGTTAAGATAAAAAAAAGTCAAAAGTCAAAACAATTGATCCATAAGATAACATTCATAAATTTAACAATTGATCCATATTACCTACATCACATTCAAAATATCTTCTGTCAAAACTAAATTGATGGTCGCTAGATCTCCTTAAAGACAAAAAAAGAAGAAGAAAAAAATACTCAGGCAGTCACCAACTGGATGATTAAAACTATCTTATCGCTTATGAACCGTTATAACCCTAGTACATTCGATTTCATTTAAAAACTTGGTTTCCCTGAAGTCAATTAGTTAATAATTGTTACCAAGTCTTACAACAGTATTTATTTCAACCTTGTCTTCTTTCAGTTTACTATCATGTCTCAAACACAACCAAGCCTTAACCCACTAAGTGGGGTTGGCAAACACAACAATTCTGTGTAGAGTGAGAAAAATAAATAGCTTCTAAAATAAAATAAAATAAAATAATGAAGTCTCATTGTTTGAAAGTTATTACAAATGCACAGTAAATTAAAAATGCGAGCAAACAGAAATTTGCAAATAATTCCTCTTATTCTCAATGTTTCATCCGGAATGGGCATAGTTCTCCAATTTTTACAAACAAATAAGTGGAGCCAACGCCATGTATTTAGTGGAAAATCGAAATATAAATGTCTCCAAGATAACCAGCAGCTAATAATAGTAGTTAATGGTGGACTGTGACATAGAGAGGCCAACCCCTATAAAAGAAGTAGTTAATGGTGGAGTGTGGCATGGAGAGGCCAACCCCAAAAATGCTAGTGGTTGCAGATAGCATAACAATGATGGCTACTACAGTAAAGTACCCGTGAATTAAAAAATCTATAAAACACATAAAATTAATAATTTGAAGTTTTAGAGAAAAACAAATCAATAATAAAAAAAGGTTTTAATACTCAAAGTTTTAAAAATCATTCATCATATCCCAAGTGTTTAAAAATATTTGAAAGCACCAGCAAATAACTATAAAGAAATGAGCAAATAAAAGATAGCTATTGTCAATTACCAAAAAAATGGAAGTGGTGTAAAGCGTACTGATATCAATCTCGGATAGTGGTGTCTAGCGGCCTAAACTAAAACACTATAGTGGCTAGACGCCTAGACCTGGCCTAGGGTCAAGGAGAAGAAAGCAAAAACTTCATACTAATCACTTTGAAGCTGTTGTTTCCCACCCCAACACCAATGAGCAATTCCTCACGTACCATGTATGTCCTTCTTTATTTCGTTGCTACTATATCTATTTATTTGAAAATATTTTCTCATACTTTATATTTGAGCAGATGTTTTTTTATTTTACAAAGATGGACAACTTGTCGATGGGAATGGTGGTGTTTGCATAAAATAATAGACAAACTTCCAGAGACATGTAAATCTGAAATCAATGAATATCAGGTTGTCTGTGACGGCTCAAAAACTATATATGTTTGACCCCTTCAATCATAAGAAAACTTGTTTCTTATGATTGAGGAGGCCAAACGTATATTAAGTCCTTGACTCGTCATAGACAAGCTCTCTTCATTAATTTTTCTGCAAACATCACTATTCCCTTCAAAGTTGTTTGTCCATCATCATGAGCAAATAATTACAAATTAGCAATAGATATGATAGCAACAAAGCAGCATAATAATGAATGACATGCATGGTACTAGATGAAATGCTCATTGGTGTTGGGGTTGGCAATAACAACTTCATAGTGATTAGTAAGAAGTTCCAGCTTTCATCCCCTTGCTTGACCACAGGCTAGATCTAGCCATTGTGAAACATTTTGAGATTATTATATTGATGGCCACAATTCTTATTATTATTTTTTTATTCTATTTAAGAGGTATCAGAAAAGATTGAATCATAATAAAGAAAAACTGACACCAAAACAATTATCAGTGGTTGTATATTTATGAAAATACAATATCATGTCTTTAGAATACATCTACGGTCATGGTTACAGCATGATTGTGATTATAAACACTGGACAACAGCAGAAAAATGCAGGTGATGCAGTACTAATACAGTTGCCAACACTACTAATACCCGATATATTGAGGTTGTGTTTGCAGTTGCTTCCCTCAATTTAAATCATTTAATATCCTTTACAATTAGCTCACACAAAATTAGGCTAAATTACACCAGAGGTCCTTTAAATTATTTAATTGTAACAAATTGGTCCTTTTAAGTTTTTTTCGTACCACTTAGAACCTTTATGTTAATTAATTGTGACAAGTTAGTCCTTTAAGTTTTTTCCGTACCAAGTAGGTCCTTTTAAGTTATTTAACCTTAACAATTTGGGGTATTTTAGATCTTAAAAATGTAAGTTAATCAGGGCCTAAAAGTTACAATTAAATAACTTAAAGGACCTGAGCATTACGGAAAATGCTTAAAGGAAGTAAGTGGTACAGAAAAAACTTAAAGGAGCAATTTGTTACAATTAAATAACTTAGGACTTCTGGTGTAATTTAGCCCACAAAGTTAATCAACTGCATAACATTTTTATTCAATAAATTAATAACCTCTATATTCAAACAACATACAATGCCATAATCACTTTGTAAGTTCATTGCCAATAGTTAAGCAACCTAGGCAGTAAAGTTCATATACAAAAAATGGGAGCTAAGGAAGAGGAAAAAATAGATGGATTCAGGCTGCATGTGAATTGTCAAAACAACCATATCCCCAGAAAAATGTAAAACTCAAGAAAAGGCAGAAATGCATAAAAAAATTAAATGGAGACAAGTGAAGAAGGGATGTTAGAAATAAACAGAGATCATTCATATTAAAAGACCGTAATGAAATGCATGCAGATGTCACATATGAAGAAGGAAATGAGGAAATTTTGTTAAGCACCTGAAAGTGTAGACTGGTGAGGCATCTAGCAATTTGACGAAACAATCCCACCGCACATTTCTGAAATTCAGCTGCTTGAGTGGCTTCTAGAACTTCCTCGAGTTCACCGAGGAACATTACCTCTTTTGCACTATTAGTTACAGGCCAATATTTCAAAAGACCTTTAATCACAGTATCAGCTAACTTGACATCTTTCTCGACAAACTGCGTAACACAATAAGAAAGTTGTTGATGATACATAGAGACACACTTTGGCTTGTGAAGTGGGATCAATGCACGGGTAAGGAACAGCTTATGCTCTTCCTTCAAAGGCAAAGCAAATCCATTAATTATACTGCCCAAAATCTCCAACATTTCTGCAATTCCGTTGTGTTTTTCTGTCTCAAATATGAACTGATAAAATATGTTATTGATAGTTTTTCGAATGAACGGGCGATGTACCATGAACTTCCCATAAATACGGTGAAGAATAGTCTTCAAATATTCCCTCTCTCTCTGGTCCTCAGAGTCAAAGAGGTCAAGCAGTCTCAACACGAATGAATGATCAATGTATCGTTTAGCAAGCTTTGCATCTGTCTCTGGTGAAGCCACAAACCTATAGAGAACTTCATACACGACCTGTAGATGATTCCATGCCGGTTCCATTGCAGTTTCCTCTTCTTCAGGATCATATGCTTCTGCAACCTTACCATCATGATTTGAACACGGTAGTGTTCTAAACAAATTTGCCGCCACCATCTTGGTGATCTCTTGCATTGCCGCTTCATTGAACTTTGAATTCACAGATGAAATATAATCAACAAGCTCAAGCAAAGTTTGCCTCTTGATATCCTTCTCTTTAACATGCTTGCTAGGATCACTAAAATCAAATACAATACAACACATATTTAACTTCCTTATAAAAAGATTAGGCTTTTCCGAGCTAGAAACATCCCGGAAACTCGGCAACGCCTCGTAAACTCCATTACCATTAGCCATTATCAAACCAACTTGGGATCCAATTGCAGGAGCTGATTTCTTAGCTTGGTTTGTTTTATTTGAATTCGTCGAAGCAGAACTCCCATTCCCAGAACTTGAAGATTTTGAAGAAGCTGAATTAGATTTCAAGGTGTCATTGGAAGATGAATTCAATGATGAACCAGAGCCACCATTGACCAACCCTCCATCACCGTTAAAATCACTATGTGATGATGATTTTGACGACTTTCGCGGTATTTTACCAAGTATCTGTTTGATCATATCTAGAACAACCAAACCCTAGAAAAATCCTAACCCCAATTTTTCAACAAAATAAATCAAAATTTCAATATTTAAAGAACCTGCAATTAACAACATTGCAAGAATTAACAAACAAATCACAAAGTGATTTTTACAATTTTGCAATCATACCAAAAAAAATCCTAATCACAAAACCCATATTTAAAAAATAAAAAAAAAAAAAAACCTATCTTTATCAAATCAAACACACAAATTCAGTTATTCCAAGATTGTGCACACACAATGAGGATTTTTATAAGTAAATGAAGCAGTGATTGTAAAAAATTGAAAGCATGAAGAAGAGAAGAGTACTTACATTGAAAGTGAGACTGAGAGAACCTCAGAGGAAAATGGGCACTGACCCAAAATTCCCTAGTGGAAGAAATGTGTTAAAGAACCCAATTTGATATTTTATTTTAGTTTTGTTATGTTTATTTTTTTTTAAGGATAGTTTTGTTATTTTATGTATGTGCGTATTGAGAAAGAGTAATGATATTTGAACAACCAATTGTGATAACTTTTGTTACAACTTCTTTTTTCTCACTTTTTGTTGGTTAAAAACAATGGAGAGAGAAAAAGAAAGAGATAGAATACAAACATAATATGAGTATGAAAGAGAAAGTTGTCAAAGAGTTGTCATAAAGTGGTTGTACAAATATCATTTCTCAATGAGAAAATGGCAAAAAGAGAATATAAAATGTGGTAAGTGGGGTTTGTGTTTGATAAAACAGAAGGCAGAGGCAAAGGGGGAAGAGGATTTCGAGGTTAATGACTTCTATGTCCCATTTTTGAAGTTTTAAATTTTTATTTTTTTTTAAAATTTGGTATCCGATTCAAGAACCGACTAATCTGAGGGAACCAATCTCACCGCCCACTTGCGGACTTAGCCCTCCAAAATTGACACCAGAGGGAATCGAACCTGAAACCTTTGGAGGAGCAAACTCCAAGATTCCAAACCAACCACTAGACCAACCCCAAATGGGTTGAAGTTTTAATTTTTTTGATGTGAGGACAAGAAGAATTTGGTGGTTTTGCTAAAAAATGAAAAATATTTGGTGGTTAGTGGGACCCAATTATAAGAATCAAAGCTAGGTCTTACGGATGGAAATGAAATGGAGCCCGTGCTCATCAATGTTACTTTTATGGAATGTGATTTGGATTGGGTTTTTGTTTTTGTTGACTTGTTAAGTCTATAGAGTCCATTTTACTCTAATGAGGGCATATTTGTCATTTTGTTTTATGTGGTCTGATTTTTTTTTATCCATAGTTTTGAAGATTTTGGTCGTTCGTGAAAGAGACTGATTAATTGGTTTAATATCTATTCCGCTTAAAAATGATTCATCAAATTAAGCAATTAGACTTAAAGGTGTGTTTGTTTCAAGTTATATTTGTAGATTCCTGGGAATAAAATCATAAAAATGCATATGCCTATGTTTGTTACAAGTTTACTATATTTTTATTCTCGGGTATAAAATGTTCCTGGGAATAGAAAAGTTTTCCTAATGATAAAGGTGGGAATAAAGTTCCCATTAAGATGAGAATAAAATTATGTGTAATTACCTATTATAAACCCTATTTTTAAGGTTCCTTGGAATATTATAATGTTAACCAAACATCTTTTTACTAAATACCTTGGAATAAATTTCTCATCTTTATATTCCAAGGAATGTTATTCCTAGGAATAAATTTGGTAAACTTGAAACAAACACACCCTAAGTAATTAATAGATTTCACTAATGATGATTTGTTCAAGAGAATCTGAGTTCCATTCATGTGTGGAACAATTCTTGATTAGGCTTTATTTATTTCTCGATCGAACTTTAGATTACCAAAACCATTTCTCTTGAGAATCGAAGGATTAACAAAAATAAATAAATAAATAATCCCTCAACTTTAAATGTGTTTTGTGAAAGACGGACATCCACACAAAATCAATGTAAGCTTTTTTCATAGATTTTCTCTACAGGATGAAACTCTATTTGAAATTTCTTTCAAGTAGGATTAGGTTCGATATATTTTATATCAATTAAACTAAAGTGATTGAGTCTCATGGTCTAATTTTTGCGAGGGTTTCACAATACTCCAAAAATTTTATAAAAAAAGGTCTAAGATGCAATTACACACACGGTTTGGTTTCACGGATACTCGGTTTTTTAAACTGAAAATCATCAATCAAACGGATAAACGATGATATTGGTTTAAATTGGTTTATTGGGTTCATCGGTTTTATTCGATCCACTTACACCCCTAGTTGAAAGGGTTTTTATGCAACCTCAGAACTGATTCAATCTTGTGGCACAGTTATGTTATGGGACATCTCTTTCACCCTTCAAATTGTTTGTGATCATGACTATCAGTGGATTTGGCTGGAGACACGCTCATTAATTACTACGACTCCTATTAGATTTAGTAGTCATCCCTATTATAATATCCTTTAATGTATTCATCAATTGCAGATTAAAGATTGAATTATTCTTATATTTCGTTCTTTCAGAGAAGGAAACATGGTTCTCATATGTCAATCTTTCAGAGATGGAAACATGGTTATTGATTGCATTGTTTATCGCTAGTTTGGCTACACTATGTTAGCATGCATTTTTTAGGTTGTGTTTTAATTTAATGGTATTTGCCTTGGCTTTGCTTTAAGCATATAGGTTAATGTTGAAGAAAAAAAGCAAAAGGAGAGCTCAAATAAAAAAATATAGCAATATTATTTTGGAAGATCAAATACATTTAAACCCAAATAAAAAACAATTAAATCTAGCGTCAAAATATCATTTAAATCAGAGATCACCAAATAGAAAAATAGACAGTATTAACTGTACAACTATAGAATTAATTGGTACTAATACCCCAAATTTTGGTTCTCAAATGTCAATAAAACCATCAAAATTGTGAGAAACGTATCCTATAAAATCTAGATGATGATACAGGGTCAACACCGTAATCTAAGACACCATAACTAAGGATGCCAACTCCTGCTCACATATCACTGGTTTTCCAGCTTTCTATGGTAAATGTTTTCCACTTCAATACGAACATTTTCCACATCCATTACATAGTCCCTCTGATCCTCATCCGCCATCAAATCATGCAACAATTGTTTCGTTATATTCAGTGCATCACCTAAAGCACACAAGTCCCTAAAAACTCGAGCTTTAGTGGTCCTTAGTTGCAAGAGACTCTTAATCGCGACAAGTGCCTGTTTAACACATTCAAGAAGTCAAACCAAAAGCTCAACATGAAACACAAAGGGGGACAATTAGTTTGTACAAAAAGAACTGTAGAAGGTATGCAGGCTACACAAATTGAAATTGAAATGAAGAACAACTTTAAATAGATAGTTCAAACCAATCCCTCACTTCCATTCTACTGATCATACTACTTTGTTTGATAATAAAGTAAATCATAACATTTTTTCACTCGTTTCCACAAGTACATTTACCATTTCACACAAATTCAACAAGTCATAGGCACGTTGAGATTTTGAGAAAACATAGATTGAAATACAGAAATGAGGGTATAGAAAAATCCTAATTAGATCAATTATAAGAATAAGAAACATACATTAGAAGTACAATCTTATGGAAGAGATGCAGTTCAAAATGTTTTGTTTTTCTAGGTGAGAGTTGATGGTACATGACATTTGCATCGCACAGATAAGGTTATAAGTAAGACAACAGAACAGGTCTTCTACAATGCTTTAAAAATAACATTAGATGTAATGCTAAATCACCTTTTCCTGGAGATCAAGGTCGGTTGAAGCAGTTAAATCAACCACAGACTTCAACAGATCCTGGTTGTTGAAAAATGGTGGTTCATCTTTATTAACATTTTCTAATTGATAATCTGCTAAATCAGTCAACAAAAGCACGGCCTTCCTTCGCAGTTTGATATCAATACTTGCATTCCTCAAAATATCCTAAAAAATTCAAAGTCTCAATAACTAATGCTGAATGAAAAGTAGATTTTTTTTTAAAAAATAAATGACAACAGTGCTTATGATAATATTAAAACTTAGATAGGTCACCTGAAGCATCAAACCTCCACCTTCAGCATAGAACAATTCCAGACTGGCTAAATTATTCCGAGTCAAAGCTGAAACAGCATATAATGCCTTAATGCCTTCTTCTATGGAACTAGATTTTACCATAACTATCAGCCTTGAGAGTACACCGAGTTCCAAGACCTAGAATAGTCAAAATTTAACCGCATTACTATATTTTCTAGCTTTAATCGATGATCAATAACTTTTGTTACAAAACAACCAATTACTAAGATTTATATCAAGAAAGAGCGCAAAGGAATCAAACGAACAAATTTACTTCAACGAAGAGTATTCAGTTAACAACAACTTGCTAAGATTCGATAAATCATGAATGTAACACCATACCTGTTGCTGAAAAGTTGGATTGTTCTGACTAGCTTTTCCAAGAACCCATGCAGCAGTCGCTCTAATACCCGAATCATAATGATTAAGTTCTTGCGTAACCGCATGAAGCCCACCAAGTTTGTTTAAATCTGACAGACATTAGAACCTCGCATTAGGAATACACTATTAAACAGAAAATAAAAAATTCTACAAATCAAAACAAAAGCAAATGAATATTATGAACAAATGACGGGACTACTTCTACCGTATATGAAGAACTTCACATGGGAAAATGATGCATTAAGATTAAAAACATATGTTTATATATGTTATTGTAAACTGTAATACAACTGAGAGAAGCCACCGATATTGGGATCTACCACTCTTGTTCTGTTTTGTGTTAAGGTGCGTTTGGTAGCCAAGTCTATATTTGAATACATATTTGATATTTAAAAAAAAAAATATGAAAGAACAACATGATAACTGATCATATAATACTTTAATCAGACTTAATTGATTTTTAAAAACATTTTATAAAAATAAGTCCTCCCCTCAAAAACCCTTCATCCAAACATAGCCTTGAAAGTATTTAAGATCTGATATTAATTTCAACCTTCAGCTAACATATATCAAAGAGGAAGTCATTTCAACAAGATTGTTCTAGTGAAAACAATTACTGAAAGATTTCAAAAGCATCGCTTAAAAGAAAGCAGATTTTGAGAGTTCAAAATCATAAAGCATCTATCTAGAAATAGCTAACTATGGAAGTTCAAGTGAAATGCATACATTAAGCTAGCCTAAATAGTTCGGTTGGTGAGCTAAGGGAAATTGAAGGAGGTCCTAGGTACGATACCGAAAACTATCATAATCACTAAATTTACTAACATTTGCCTATAAAAAAAAGTCTTTTAACAAAACTGTATTAAACAAAAACAATCATAACCCAAGTGAATAAACATTATAGTATAGATATAAAAACATTAATAGAAATGTAGTTACCATTTGCATTATCTAATGGTTCAACAAGCTCAAGAAGCTCCAACAAAGCTCTGTATCTATCTTCCAAAGAAGTAGAACCATTGTTCAAGTCTTTTATAGCAATTTTCATCAATTCAGCATCAGATAACATTTTTGTTTTCTCCATTATTTCCTGATTAACAAACACAAACAATGCACCAAAATTACATAAATAATTAAGAAATATAAATCACACACATAGAAAACTTGAATTACTTTGATTTCTAATTGACGCTTCTGAAGTTCACTCGGTGATAACTTTTGATGAGATTGTGCTGATTCCTTCAACTTTTCAGGATCAGAATGACCTAAAAACAAAAACAAAAAATCAATAAAAGAAATAGAGAATAAAAAATAAAATTAATAAAATGCATACTTATTGCCCAGTGTAACATGCTATCCATTGAAGGAAATCCTCCGTCGGCATCCGGCGGGAGTAGATCGGATTCATCGACCGCGGTAGCCACCGTGAAGAAGAGTATGAGAGCGAGTAAGAGTGTTCGCTCCATTTAATTGAATTAGTTAGAAAATGAAGAAGATACACTCCTATAAATAAGTGATGCACTCCTTCCGAAGACACGTCATATAGATCACTCCGTGCCGTTCATTTTAGATCCAACGCTCTTCAAATTTTGGGATGAGTCTCTTCATGGTCATAAGTATCATTTTCTTAGGAAAAGGGGAAAACGTACATCATGATCCACCGCTTAGGATGAGATAAATAACTCCACCACCCTAATTTTAGTTTAAACTTTATAATAAAAAAAAAATATTGATGATTTGATAACATTTTAATATGATATTGAGTTTGAATACAACTTTAAAATGAAATAACATTAAAACTTTTAAGTAAGAGTTTTGTCGTCAATCGTAATCTTAGAAAAACTACTTTCTGCAATTCAACATAGAGAATATTCAATTTATAACAGAAAAAAAAATAAAAAAATCAATATGCTAATCAAATTCATTGTTTGATCAACCACTCTCAAGTCATAATCATAGCAAAATTTCACTACAACAAAATGAATATACTAATCAAACTTATCAAATCCATCACTAATGACACTTTGAAATCTTATAACAATATTGAATAACTTTCCTATGCCACCTTGAGTTGCTTGTGTTCAAGCTTATGAGTGGTATTCAAATCAACATGAACAAATGCTCTTTCAATTTCAGGTAGTTTTTCAAGCTTATCTTGAAGTGTCTCACCAATGTCATGTGCTTGAATAAGTGACATTTCTTCTGATACAACTATGTCTACCTCCACAAAATAATTGGTCCCAAATGTGTAGGCTCTCAATGTATCAATGTGCTTGATCTCCTTGTCATGGTTCCAGCAAAGATATGTTATCTTTGCAAGGTACTCCGGTGGAGCTGTTTTTCCAATCAATGACCATACATTCTCCATCACCGTTTTTGCCCAATTGCTGATTGTATATACAGCTATCTGCACCATTCATGACTTGATGTTATTATGAACAAGAATATGTGTGTACATTTCATAAAGTGGATAAGCAAACTGGTCCTCAAAATTGTAATTAACTGTCAAAATAATCTCTGATTTTTGTGAATTGGTAAATATACATCACTAAAATTGAAAAGTGTCAATCAAAATAGTTTCTCTAACTTTTATTATTATGGACTATGACATGCTGAAAATATGGTCCTACGTTGATCCCACATCAATGACACAAAATCATGAACTAATTTGCCTATGTAATTTAGGTTTCTAGAAACGAATTTGTTGGTAATCAGTCAATGCATAATTGCAATCACCCATAAATTAGTTCTTATAAGTTGACCTAAATTTCGTAGTCAGGTTAGTCATTGGTGAGCTAACATTGATGTGTGATCACTGTGTAATGTGGCATGTTCAATTATATGTCATAGCCTATAATGTCGGAAGTTAACAGAGAGCTCGTTTTGAATGACATTTGAAATTCCGAGAACCAATTCAAACATCAAAAGCCTACTATGACTATGTTGCTGAAATATGATGAACTTGATTTAATTTTGTCTTTGCAGTATTAGTTGTGAACTAGGAATAAATAAAAGCAACTAAACTAAGATATGCCATTTTTTTATGGTGAAAAAAGTAGAATGTGTATATGAACCAAAGGACATACCAAGATGGCCCCAAGAGGATCAAGCCACCAGTAGAATTTGATGGCTAGCACTGCCGTGGCTAGACCAATTGAGTTTGTAATGACATCAAAGAAATGGTCTTGAGCATAGGCTCTAACTATTTCATTTTTGAACCTGCGACAGTATGTCATCAGCCCAATTTTTACAACTGTGGCTGTCACCATAATTCCTATCATCCACTTTTCTTTCACAGGATCCCTATCTGGTTGAGCCTGTCAATAAATAAATTTGAATAGGTAAAGGTTAAACAATGACTTTGGCATTAATACATGTGAGTTTATAGAATCTATTAGACAATGGTACTTAAATAGGATTCAAATTCTTTCCCACGATGCAACGGTGCAACAATTTCTTTTTCGTGTTAAAAAGGGCTACTACGTAAAGTTTTATGTTGTCCTAGTTAAAAACATATTGCAGCGCTGCATCGTGGAAGTGGCTACGAATCCATTTAGATATAGTACTTTTTACTTCTCTACCTTTACGATGATTTCTCTCATTGATTCAAAAAGTATTTGCAATCCAAGAGTTGCCATGACAGAAGCAAATACAACTATCCCCTGTAGATATATTTTGCAAACCAAAAGTTATCAAAATGAATGACTCATTTGACAAGAGCCTAATAACATTTATTTATTAGATATTAATCTAAAACTAAATATGTGTGAGAAATGAGAATATATACTCTAAAAGCAACATAAAAATATTATGAAAATTGGCTGTGTGTTCTAAGAGAAGGAAGCTTTTACCACAGGTTGCATACGGTTCTTGCCAATAGGGTATTGATCATAGTTTGGTTTACTCATAGTATGAGAAGTGAACCAAAGTATAAATCCAGACAAGAGATCCAAGAGTGAGTCCAAAGTTGATGCAATCACAGCCAAAGATCTACTTTGAATTGAAGCATAAACTTTTGCTACAAATAGCACCATGTTCCCTATGTTAGATAAATAAATTGCCACCTTCTCATTCCTTTCAAGTTGCTTCATCTCATCCTGAAAATTAAAAGGTTCCCTTTAGGCCATTTTAATAAACCAAATGTTCATAAGGAAAAAAATGAATAAATTCATAAATTTTTATAACCTCAGATAAATTTCCAGGTAATGTGCCCAAATCAATATATGAGTCCACTTCTTGGTACCCTTTAAGAAGAATATCCTGCCTCTTATAATATTTAGCAAGTTTTCTTTGTCTTTCTGAAAGATTGAAATGTAAAATTCATTTTAAAAACATTAAATAGAAAATGTACATACATATGAAATGTGAAGAAAAAAAAAGGTTGTTTAATTAAGTACTCATTGTTCTTAAGAATAATCCAAAGCCAAAATGAGACTCCATTTGCCTTTCCGGTATGCGATGTTCGTCCATGTTGATCCTCCATGAAGGTTGCCTAGCCATAGACACATTCTCAGAAGCTATGTTTGGGGAAAGAAGCTCAGTCCTATAATCTTTGGAATCAGTTCTAAGTTGATCAGTCATTTTTGCCTTGTTTATGTTCTAATCTAATAAATTTTATGTACTTTAGTCTTTATATATAAAAATTTGAGGCAACATAAGCATGCGGTTATTACTTACTATTGTAGTAAGTATGGTCCATATTGTACGGAAATATTATTATAACAAGGGGAAGCATGGAGAATGCTTGATTTAGAGTTGTGGTTTGAACCACCAATATTTTGGGAGGTCTTATATCATGCCTCTAAATAAGTTGACTTTGTGAGTTGAAGTAGTTTTTATATGAATATGAATGGAATATTTACTTGGGAGTACCTTAAGTGTTCACATATTAACTTTCAATTTTTTTAAAAACTTTTGGGAAGAATTCAACTGCTACTTAAATGGCATATAAAAAACATTAGGGATAGGTGACGACAGTGTCACGACCAAGATTATGGTGAACTCAAGAAAAATATTTAGAAATGTATAACTTTTGATGTCGTCATCAAATTTTATTCGAATTGAAAGAAAAACATATTGGGATAAAAAAAATTGATGAATAAAAGTTAAGGTTTAGAAAACTTGATTTAAACAGAATCGATTAGAGGTGTGTGATGTGTGTATACTTCCATTATTTGGTATGTATCTCATCCTTCATCCTCCTCATGAGATCATGGAAGTATTTTAGGGAGTCATCATCACGCAACCTCTCATTCGTCATGCGGAAGAGGGTTTGTATGATACCCAGTGTGTTTGGATGATCTCTGGCACAATTGAAGCACTCCACAAATGAGATTACTAGCCGATGAGAGAGCCAAAAGAACCATGTCACGTATCCCTGTTCATACTGTCATGGATCCGGGCCCCGCTGAGCCTGTGGTGTGATGTGAATCATGAAATCCTATAAAGTCCACACTATCTGGGTTGAACCACTTGGAGACACAAGTGATGAATATGTGAGAATGTCCAGGACATGGTTGTACTGCCTCTTCACCCATTCCACCAAGTGTTAAAGATGAAGTATTGTACACTTCTTTTAGAAAGGAAACATTTTTCATATACAAATTTTGACACATAAATCATATATTTGTTCAATTCTTTTAGTTTTGTATTATTTTCTTTCTCTCCTGGAGTGTTATTCACTCACCTCACAACCACTGTTCATATACGACACTATACAATAATGTCAAAATTTACATATCCAAATAACTATGACTGAGAACTTCACTAGATTGGATCATCACATTCAAATGAAAATAAATTTAACACCCTTAAAAAAAAAACATCATAACTTTAAGAAGAATGTTAGCATCATTCACTTTTTAACACTATTTCAATACCCACTCATTTAATGGATGAAATCAATTTATTTCTCACCATTTTACGTAGTCTTATTTCAAAAGTATAGACTCACAATTATTTAAATTAAAGGAATACTAACTTGTGCCCTTATGCCACATGTTAAGGAACCTAATATAGAAATTATGTATGGGAAATTGTGTCAATTTATTAGTTTAGAGATTGAAAATTAATGTTTTGCAATAAATATTTACCACTTATGGAATCCTTAACATGTGTCATAAGACACGAGTTAACATAACTCTTTAAATTAACAAGAAAGCGAATATTAAAAAATGTTCCTTTAACTATTCTCTCTAATTTAAAACTCAAACAAACAACTCGAACGATTTTAGAAAGGGTAATAGTCATTTTGATACTAAATGTATAATAAGTATCACAATAGTCTTTTAATATATTGAAATTTCAAAATAATCTTTGATTGTGCATTATACTAGTCAAAATAGTCGTTTACTTTAAAATGCTTCGTTAATATTACCATATCAATTTCTCAATATACTCACTTATTGTCTTATTAGCTCCTATAAATACATATTTTTATTGAAAAGTCTAAATTAGTTCATCCAAATTGTTACTTAAGACAATCGAATATGAAAACTTGAAGAGAAACACCATCAAACAAATTTAAGTAAGTTATATGAAAATAGTTAATATAAGCATTGAATAATTATTTTAACGTCAGAACTATTTTGATTAACAAAATATATAATCACAAACTATTTTAGAATTTTTATAAATTGAATTACTATTGTTGTTATTTGTTACGGAGAGCCGGTGATCAAAACAACTATTACCCGATGTTAGAAATCACCTTCTACTTTTCTACGGGAGGGTAGGATGGAAAGAGTCAAAGATGGCAGAAAGAAGGGGTCCTACTTTCTGACAGAACCTAGACTTGAGAGAATAGGTATGGGGTCGTAGGCTAGCTATCTAGCTTTATAGACTGACACACCACTAACATTAACAAAAGTTCGAAAGTGACCTCTGCTCAAATTACTACCTCCATTATCTTCTTGTTTTCTTTTCTTTTTTCAACTCCTACTACTACTCTGCTTTGCGCTACCCAAAATTATCCAACTTATCTCATCTTCTGCTGCTTCATTACTTGTTCTTTTGCTTCTCGTAGCTAGACAATCATTTATTGTGCAAAAAATGTAATTAATTGAGAATATTATCAGCCTTATTATAATTACCATAAGCTTTCGTGTGATAAGCTAGGAAATTTCAGACTAATTGATACATACATGCATATTTACATGCCAGTAAAATATAAATGTTGATTGCGTTACTTCATTTATATCTAGCTTGAGGGTTTAAAATGGATCATGAAGTTTCGTAGTTAATTTATATATTGTAAAAAACACTAGTTAGGTACGAATTTAATCTGTTTAAAAAGGTGGGTAACTCATCTTTAGATATATATTCTAAAATATGCATAGTCGATTAAAATAGTTATAAAATTCTATGGTATGTGGTTCATATACGTGTGGCAGCCCCTTCCCCTTATTTAAAATATTTTTTATTAATTCTTTGACAATAAACACCTTAATATTAGTTTTTTTCAATATATTTACATATTTTAAAATTCTACTGAAATTAACCTGTAAAAATTGGTTACCCTAAAAAAAAACTTTGTAAAATTGGTTAATTTTTTGCTAATCATTGTGCTACTTTTATAGAATCAGTATTAATTTATAATAGATGAATATCTTTCAAATCAATTCTATAAAACACATATATCTATAAAAGAGATTCTCTAAAACTCAGTATAGTTAAGAATAAATAAAATAAACAGGGTGTCTTTTATTTTTTAGTTAGAGATACATTGAATGAAACAACATGTATTAGATATAAAACGTGTGTTTTGATCGGAACAAGATGATGCAAGATGTGAGGTGCAAACTGCAAAAGCATGTGGGAAAATGAAAATAATGAGGTGAAATGAAATTTGTTTTTCTAAAGCTGCGGTTGATTTCACCAACCACATGCATGACATTGAGAAAAGAAAAAAGAATATGAACCACTGCCACCACAGAAGAACCTGTACTTTCTAATGTTCATTCATTCATAGATTAGAGTAGAGTCAGTTTTTTCCTTCTCAAAATGTCTCCCATTTTGCTTCCGGTTGTTGAGTCTGTTACTTTTCGTACCAACTTTGTTATCACCAAAGATTTAAGGTTATTTATGGTAACTTAAATCTGAAAAATCCTAACAAATGTTATTTTTTTTGAAAAAGGTAAAATGAAATTTATTAAAATCGCAATGAATCTTAACCAGCACAAGGAGTGCAAAGCTATAGGAGTCTTAAAGTAGCAACATACAAAGGATAGATGGGGAGCCCCTAATGGAAAACCCATACACCCGTAAATCAAAGAAAAAATCCAAAAAACTTATAGGAAACGCCTCCTAACAAAGGGCTATCTCTGAAATCAATTAATAGAAACATCAAAACCAAGCTAACAACACGGTCAACGAAACAACATAAACATATGTTGTACCAAAATCCTCAAACATCGTCACAACACCGCAAAAACAACTTTCACCACCCATATTCTGCTGCTCGCACATAACCTCTGAACACAAACTTAAAAACGTACACAACAACCTTTGAAAAACAGTCAGGAATAAAACCCCAAACACCACCCTTAGCTCTCCGCAGCACCTTCACCCAAAACACACCTCGAAGAACCGCAAAAGCCAACTACAAACCCTTGTACCATCATACAACGAGAGAAAAAAAAAACATAGTCATCGCTAACAACTACCAAAAACCACCACAAACACCACCACAAAAATCAACACCCCTACCACCATCGTCACCAAAACTATTATTGACCACCATAAAAACCACCATTAACCATCACTAAAAAGCAACACCAGCCACCACGCGCATCACCACCAAAAACCACCACAATAACCACCACTAAAAACCACCACGAACCCCACCACAAAAGACCCAAAATCAGCACCACCATGAAAACCACCATGAAGCACCAGAAACCAACACAACCAAAGATCCATCGAAACCATCACCACCTATGTTGCGAGCAAACATAACGTCCACCACAATCAAGAGAGAAAACGAATCAAATAGTAGCCCCAATAAAACCAAACAACCACCGACAAGCATCCAACGACACACCACGAAACCCACCAACGTCCCAACCAAGCGAAACAAAAAAACACCAAAAACACAAACCAACCTTTACGACGACAGAGAGAGCAACCGTATGTCGAAAAGGTACGGTGGTGCGGAGGACAGAGACCCTCATCGCACCACCATCCATTTGATTTACATGACGGCGACGATGAATTTGGAATATGTGTGAGGAAGAAAGGAGTAGGGCAGTCCTATGCTTAGTGAGAAAGGAGTGCGGTGGCTGTTGTTTTTGTTGGTTTTATTAGTTGCTATAAATCTTTGGTTTGAGTTAGTAGAAATAAAGAAAAGCATACATGCCTTCTTGTTTGAGGGCAGAAATCGACTGTTTTAATTGATATATTTTAGGAGCGAATGATTGAGAAAATCAATCTTTTAGATCAGACCAGATTTTTGCTGCAGTTTCAACACACAAAATACTAGGACGAATCTCAGTTGAAACTGAGTTAAGAATCCTACTTGCAAACAAATCATTGCATTGTTGACATGTAGGGATGTCTTCTTTCTTGTTTGGAATGGTTAGTGATCCATCAACGAAACCAAATTTGTTTTTTGCGCGGAGCGCCATTGTCACTGCAGGACTCCATGAACCATAGTTATCACCTGTAAGTAAAGGGGTGACATGAACAGTTGAAGGGTTTTCTGAGTGATGAATGAAACAAGGGTCTGAGTTTGAGGTTGTTGTTGATGTTGAGTGGACAGCTATGGGTGAGGAGATGGAAGAAAGTGGAGGAATTTCTGATGGTGGTATATCAGACATGATGGCAAATAGAAGCAAAGGGAAAAAAATTGGAGCAAAGTGATGATATAAATAGGACAAACAACCAATACCATATAAGAAAAGGATGACTAGTATAGGAAATAAGGATATGACTGTATTGATATTAGAATTATGCATTGTTCTTATTCATATAATATATTATATATACAATAATACAAGAAATCTATGTAATAATGACTAGCCTATAATATGATTATAATATAAAAACTATTAAATACATTACATGAGTCAACTTCTGTGCAAGGAATTTGTCATGATATCCTTCTTTAATT
>Ga0315914_1003581_pt1 | contig 23563 bp, 16 predicted proteins | sample MpolenodulesMG_FD_203920 | JGI IMG/M metagenome (GOLD analysis project Ga0315914, IMG submission 203920) | Medicago polymorpha root nodule microbial communities from Los Angeles, California, United States - elongated nodules | ecosystem: Host-associated > Plants > Roots > Nodule | place: USA... | reverse complement strand
TTAGTGTAGTAGCTTCTAGACCTCAGTTTTATCTTTACTACTAACTATTATTTATTTAAATATTATTATTACTATCAACTGTAGTTTAGTTTAGTTTTTTATTTTATTTTATTTTTATAATATGTGCTTTTTAATGAAACGGTGCGTTTCAGGTTTATAGATATGTAAATGGGGATATTTATAGAGGAAATTGGGAAAATAGATGGAAAAGGGGTTATGAGATGGGTTAATGGTGATGTTTTCGATGGTTGTTGGTCAAATAGACTTAGAGATGGATATGGAGTTTATAGATATGCAAATGGGGATGTCCACACTGGAAATTGGAAAAAAAGGGAACATGGATGGAAAAGGGAGTATGAGATGGGCTAATGGTGATGTTTTCGATGGTTGTTGGTCATATGGATTTAGACATGGATATGGAGTTTATAGATTTGCTAATGGGGATATCCACGCTGGAAATTGGAAATTGGAAAAGAGTGAACATGGATGGAAAAGGGGTTATGAATTGGGCTAATGGTGATGTTTTCGATGGTTGTTGGTTAAATGGACTTAGACATGGATCTGGAGTTTATACACATGCAAATGGGGACGTCTTCACTGGAAAATGGAAAAAAAAAATGAAAAGGGATGGGAATGGGATTATGAATTGGGCTAATGGTGATGTTTTGGATGGTCGTTGGTCAAATGGACTTATACATGGATCTGCTGGAGTTTATAGATTTGCAAATGGGGATGTCCACATCGGAAATTGGAAAAAAAGGAAAAGGGATTTTGAATAGGGCTAACGGTGATGTATTTGTTTGTTGTTGGTCAAATGGACTTAGAGATGGATCCGGAGTTTATAGATTTGCAAACGGGAACTTGTACTTTGGTAACTTCAAGAATAACCTTTTCCATGGCAAGGGAAAGTTAACAAGGTCAAATGGAACAATATACGAAGGCGATTGGGTCGATGGAGAAATGTTAGGGAACAGATTGATGATACCAGGCTTTCTATGGAGATTTTTGAAGACAATCAAATCAGTTTTTAGCTAAAGCTTAATTTCAAACTTAGCATCATGTAAGTTATTTGATCTTTTATAGTATTATGAAAAAAGTGATATAATATTCATGGTTACTGTTATTATCACATTTCTTTCAACTGTTCTATACTTAATTATTTTATAATCATGGCCCTGTGTAGAAAATAATTTGACTAATAGATTTTATGGCTTCAAGTCTTTATAAAATAGTTGCAGATGGTTCGGTAAGTTCCATGAAGTTAGAGTTTATTACTGTATTCATGTGTACTTGCTACCTGCTTCCCACCTCAAATTAATATAAGAAATTATTTATTATGCAAGTTACGTGTTTCAAGTTATAAATGGAAAATTGAAAATGCTGACAAAATTATTTCAGTATGGATTAAGGTACATGAATTCCACAAGAAAATCCAAAGGGTTTCAATTTTTCCACTCATCATTGATGAGCTTAATCTATACAGATTGGACGCTATCTAGATAGATTGATGATACCACTCATCTTTGTACTTTTAACTCATATCAACTTCATTTATGTAATATGATTATGGCTGCGTTTGTTTTGTTTTAAAAAAAGATGAAGCTCTAATTTCCGTTTGTTACTATCACAACAAAAACTCTCGATTCTTTTAACACAAAAACTCTAGATTTTAATTTTAAAAAAATCTGATGCAAACACATTTGAAAATAACTGGTTAAATATGTTTTTAGTCCCACTAAATATACCAACATTCAATTTTAGTACCTCTAAATTTTCTATGTTCATAATAAAAAAACTATTTTCAATATTAATCGTTGTTTTTTTACAAAATTTTATGTTTTGTGTTGCAAACGACTTTTTTTATGGCATATCATTGATATGACCATAAAATAACATTAGTTTAATAATGTGACTATTTATTCTTAAATTTTAAATTTTAATCTTTAATTTGAAGTTATAGATAAATTAATAAAGAATCTGCAATCTGTGATAAGTACATGTTATTGATAAGTTATAGACACTTATCAGAATGATGTGAAATCTGCAGTGAGGATAGCAAAGTTGTTATCAGGAAACCAAAAAATATGTTTGTGATATTAGTTAATTAGGCTGCTAAAATTTTTATGGTATGATCATCTAATGCATATTGATATGTTTGATAGGAGTAAAACTTGCCCAAAATTGATGGTAAGACCCAATTATACATTACAGACTGTTAGCTTCCGAAAGTAAAATTTGTTAACTTTCACACATGTATATTGACTTATGGCTGAGATAAATAATCTCAGTTGAAGTTTAAGTCCGACGTATCGGTTGTTCAGTTATGGAGTATTGAAGACGCCCTCACGTCGTATCAGATTTTTTATTTATTTAATTTTTTTAACAAAAAAACGATTGGCATTTTGTGGGATGTATTTGATATGGACATCACATGTACTCTGTGTTTATGACATCTATTCTCATGTTCACCAGTGTTTTGTTTTTCCTATGCAGAGATCATGACGATGAGAAAGGCTGATCTCATATACTTCATACTGAACACTACTCATGGACATGATGATGATGATCATGGGAGGGCTGTTTGGTATAGAAGATGAATATGCACAGTCAGGATTTTAGTTTAGCAGTCAGTTGTTGGATTTCATTTATTGTTCACTAGTACTAATTCTCAAAACATCTTAACCTATTACAGTTTATTTTATGTCTCTTATTATTCACATTTGCTGGTTAATTGAGGTTTCAAAGCATTCATCATGATAGCTTGATAGCTTGAGGTTCCGTGTAGTTAGCTGGTTGCGTGATTGTTTATTAATGTCTACTGCCATACTCATCATCGTTGAGTGGTATTTTTGTTGCAATTTTTTCTTTCGTGCATTAGATCCTTATTTAGTCTACTCAGGCAGCTAGCTTGATGTAATTTGTAGCTTCTTTACATTACATGATTAAATCATTAAATATGCTTTTGACCAATTACGTCAACATTAACATTATCAAAGCTGATTGATTTCACTTTCTTCTCAGTTTTCACTATCGTAAAACTGAGAATTTTGGCTCAGTTAAGAGAAACACTCAGGTAAAAAAAACATCAGCAGTTATGAACTCATAAAACTTATTTATCAAATAAACGATCCATTACTCATTCAGTGCTTCCAGTCTGCTAGACTGGATGGATCATAATCTGTTCCTCATCCATCATTCTGGGATTTGGGAGGCTTTAGAAATTGATTCACGCTGGAATCTATAAATTTTAATATTCAGCTACAGCGTGGTACGACATATTGCCTTAATGGTACTCATGAATGAAAGCTGAGAAGAGACTTTCTCCTAAATTATGTCATATGCTTCCGCCATCACTAATACTACAGTTGATGTCCAACCTGTAAATGGATGTGCTCCTTTTCCCTTGCCGTTAACCTGATCGTACTGCTCCCACAAAAATCCAGTCTGTTGATAATTGTGCACCATATTTCTGCAGTAAAAGGGAAATACATAAGACCGACCAATAGCTTTAAACAGGATTCAAGTACCAAACAAACTCAAATAATACCTAATTAAATTGCTCCTCAATTCTTTGTACATGGTTTTAGCTTTGTCTTGATATGGCCCACTCTCTGCAAGAATCACTACTTACACGTTAGTTTCAAGAAGCAATGAATAAAGTTGAATATATGCAGATATACCTTCAGAGTAATGGTGGAGTGCTGAAAGAACTCTGTAATTCATGTTTATCCAAATTGTACCTCTCCAATATGGAGCCTCATGTTCTGTGTTGTATTTCATGTACAAGGAACTGGGGAATAAACAATATCATTTTGGTTCACTTTAATCGAGTAATCTGCATATGCTGAATAAGGTCACTCAAATTTAATACAATAAAAGTGCTTAAGATTGTAGACTGAGACCTTGTTTTGGCAAGAGAACATAGTCCGTAGTCAGTCCATAATAAGCTGCGATTTGAAATGAGTTCAAGCTGCTTTTCCAGGATCCATGACCCCTGGAATGAGATAGTAAGATTCAAAAATGTGTCAGTTTGTTTGTTTTTTATTTAATGGCAAATGTTAATGTTAGTAATTAGTTGTTAGAATTGATAGTGAGAGGAGTTGAATCCACAACCCTTATCTTTCCAACTTCTTCCCTCAAACCACCTTATCACTCCTTAAAAACGCATCTAATTGTGAAATTAATCAAACAAAATCTTAATAACTTAGCATAAAAAGTCATGACATTCAGAATCAAGTGCATTGCTTACAGATGGAATGATTCTCCCCATGAATGGGAAGAAATTAACATAACCAATTTGAGGAACCAACTTCAATACGGGCCTCTCCAAAACTTCCCGGACAAGCTGGCGAGTCTCATGATTGTGTCCTGCTTTCAATTCTTTCCATTTAAGTTGAACCTAGCTTGGTTAAGCATGTAAAGGAAATATTAATCTCAGCATGAAAAGGGGACCCATGTATTGCTAATCTTGCCACAGTACGCGTACTGATAGTAAACATAAATAACTGGACAACATACCTTTTCCGTATGATTTCCAAAATCAAAGTATGCTCCATACACATCATCAAAATGCATCTGAAAGGAAAAAACACAAATTAGGGATGGACATCACTGCAGTAGAAAGTATTGACTCTCTAGTTCTACCAAGCAAATATTTGATGAAAGTCAACTGCATAGTTTGCTTTCGATCTTCTTTTGTCAAAAAACAATTAGAAAGAAATGAAAAACCAGACTATTTACCCTCAATCATCCATAAAGTATAAGCACGCTATTTTTCTTAGACCAGTTCAAATCTAAATAGTCAATATATAAAAGATGTAAAAAAACATTCTGTCTATGCAATATATTCAAGGATCCTGTGCATATACATGCACGGTCTTCGTAAGAAGTTCGCGTTCCTAGATAATTTGATCATAATCAGCTTGAAGAAGGTCTAGATTGAAAACCTAAGGCATCACTCTCATGAGATGCATTTTCACTATCTAGATTATAAGAAAAAAGGTCAGGCAAAACCTTCTTTTGCAAATTGTAAAACTTTATCCTTTAAGGAAAACTGAAAAAAGGTCTTATAAGTTATAAATAAGGAAATGAAGAAAAAAAAACTTTCTCCAGAAAATAGCAATCTGTTATTCCTAGTACTAATTAGTTATTATTCCGCAACAAGTGTGTGTACTTATTTTTCTCTTCTCTTTTCCTATCTTTATTCTCTTCTCCCGTTTCAATGCAGTATCACCAACAGCAGAGATCCATAATGAAATATCAAGGTGTGCAACAGCTCTGAAGAAAGAAAGACGAAAGCACAGGTAAATACCTTGTTCAATATCTCCGGATCTGATAGCAATTTCACAGTAGAACCATAATTCTGCATCATTTCATTCAATATGTCAATTAAATTAGGTGATTGTTTTTTTCTTCTTCCTACATTTATTGTTTACATTGTACCTTTTCAGGTTTCGTTTCCTTATTCAACAACTCTTCAATGGAACGCATGCATTGTGCTGCAAGTAACACCCAACATCTAAGATCCAAATGGCGTTCATCTGAACTTGGGTGAGAAGCTCGTGGGTAATCATCCAATCCAGAGGTTAGCGTCTGGAAGTGCCAGAAAAAATGTTAGATAGAAGCACATGTCTACGTTCAGGACAAAGAAAGCTTTGTCATAATATAATAGAGCAACATAATTACTGATCCCCGTGTGTACTGTGATCTCAACGAAACAACATAACTGCAAAAGAGAGAGTATGGGTTTCAAATTCATCCTAGGCACGAGTCAATGACATTCTACTTTTCAGTAATAAAAGAGAAAGCCAAGCTATATAAACAAGCTTGTATTGTGAGGGCTGCCCAAGCTATATAAATACTACACAGACCATACCTCTAAGAAATGTGGGACTAACTCCACCCCTTAACACCCAACACAATGAAGGTATAGGAGGCTTCAATGAAGGCAACCCAAATGCCGCAATTGGGCGGCTAGGGGCGGACCGCAATGAAGGCATAATTTACAATTATATGACCAATATCCCTCAAAATAGTCTATAATATATGTAGGACAGTATTTGTTTTTGAAAAATGATATATTTTTTAATTATGGTGTGTACTTAATGTTAAAAAAGTGAAAATAATTAGAAGAATAAATGATAAAAATTAGTACTAATTATTATATTTTAACTCTTACATTACTTTCTACATTTTAACTATTTCATATGAGCAACAACTATATTTTTATGGGGACAAATAAAAATAAAAAAAAGACATTGTTAAGCAAAAAAATTTCCTTGTGGGGGCTAGAGCCCCCTTGATGATATACATGAATCTGCCACTGATGCCAATGGCTGTTTTGGTCAAGTTGACCTACTGAGATAGCTGGAATTGAAATTATATATAAGGTCGGATAGTATTGTCCTATTGTTAGATCTTTCCCTTTTACGAATGCATATTAGCACCTGGGGATTCAATTGAAGTGTTGTCATATTGTCCCGTCCACGCCAATAGTAACTGCTCATCTGTTCCCCTATGTTAAAAAGAGATAATAAATAAAAGATCAGGGAGAAACAATCTATTTGAAGTATAGCATATACCTGACTGAGTTTCATTGTACCATTGGAACCATGCATCTAATCGACCAAAGGCACGCTCCAGGAACAGAGAGATCTCACTTCTATCCATCACATTGAATTCATTATTCTTCAAGCCGTTTATTATACCTACAAAAACATATTTAGAGTTTCTATGGTTAGGAGATAGATAACTAACTCTTGGTGGGGTGCACAGAATTTACAGAAATAAAAAGATCTTAGATACTGCATAACTGTGTCACTGTAACCCGAGTGCTGCATTACTGCTACATGCTTTATCTTTTATGCCCCATGATCATATAAATTTGCTTTCATTCTTAAGGATATACTTTTAGTTATTTTACGCATTAATTGATTTCTCAAAACAATGCAAGTAATGAAAACAGAATCAAAATCTAAATGATTGCTTTCCAGCAGCCCTAATACATTTTAAGATATTTTCAGTATAACCAAACTAATGCTATCCATGCTTCAGTTCTGAAACTATATTTGTAAATATACATACTTCATATAAATTGTCAAACTATTTAGATAAATGTATAACTTTTTGATTGTTCAAACTGTTTGGCTTGCCTGAACTTGCCAATAAGATCGTATTTGTTGCCTTCTTTTAGAAATAATGATTCTCATAAGCCAAAACTAGCGGGAAATAAAATATCATAAAAGGTAAAAATAGAAAAGGAACGTTAACATATATGATATACCATTTAGTGCTAAAAACAGCGTTGGAGGATTTCCATTTGTTGGATGCTGAGGAACATACTCCTCTGGGATCCTACTGCAAATACAGAACAATCTGTGTCACAAGGATAGCTAAAAAGATTGCTGCAATCATTTAAAAAGAAAAAAAAAATTAATACTAAACCTTAGTGCTTCAGCTCCCAGAATTTGTTCTCGTGGTATCCATCCATCGATGTTCATCAAATCTAACCAATGTCCAATGATATCCAATGAAATATGAATATCCCAACGCCTGCTTAATGTGCATAAGTGAAAATAAAGTAAATTTTACTGACCAAATATGATTTGTTTATTAAATAATACCAGTATGTCTTGCTCAGTCAAGATAATACAATTTCATCTGCACACTGGGAGAATTTGAAACAAGAACAATAATAATTGTGTTGGTGATGGTGGTCATGAATTATATTACTTGCACTGGAAACTGACCAAATTACAAGTTGATGAAAACCTTCATCCCATAAAAATCCTCTTGGAAAGGTTGATCGACATGGTACAGCTGTGTAAAGCTCGGCAGGCCAATATGATATATAAGCAGCATGTTCACTATGCTGCAAACGAAAACAACCCACTTTGAATCCTAAATTGCGGGTAACTTAAAGTTTAAAGCAGAGTAATAATATAATGGTATAGAACAGAAAACTAGACCCACTGACTGAAACTAATTAAAGAATAGCAAAGCCACACTGCAAGATCAGGAGTTTCGTAAATAGTGAAGTAAATAACTGCATATTGATACTGATAAAGAAACTAACACCAGATATCTATTCCAGCATATAATAATCAAATTAGACTTCTATAAAATTTGTTTCTCCCGTAAAGAGATTGATTAAATGATAGATAAATGTTTCACGATATCTTGTCTAAATAGACTTCTATGCATGATAACAGTTGTGTCTAAGAAGCCCTTTGGTAGTAAATGGATGTGGAAGACTGGCAGTTTTCCCCCTATTTATCAAATTGAGCCTCTTCTGATTAACTAGTTAATTACCATAACTAGTCCTAACTTCTTTGATAATCCTTTATTTTTCTGCTGGTCGTGGAAAATCTTGAGTTCGTACAAAGAGCTTGAAACATTTTTCCAAATGTAAATCGAATCCAATTTGAAGCTTCTAGGAGAAAGGGCAACGAGAGCAAGGCGCTTCAGCAGTGTGCATGCATGCGGTTATTTGGTGCTTATGGTTAGAGATGTATGCCACAATTTTCAAGAATAACTTTTTTCCGCTGGTTGTATCGTAAGTTGGTCATTTACTCATTATATCTTATGTAATAGCTATTTCTATTTGGTTCCTTTGCTAAACATCAGCATGAATTTCTAGTTAATTAACTTGTCTTAGTTTTCTATAGGAATAAATTCATTTCTGGAAGCACCTGAAGAAATTTTCAATTGAGTAAGAATTCAGTCCTTTACTGGTTACCAATCTCTTGTCTTGTACTTTTTTCTCTGCTGTCTCTAAATTTTATACTTTATCAAGACTAAATAAAACACATGAAAGATAACGTTCAAACCTATGATAATCATATGTCACATTATATGACATTCAAGGGTGGCATACTCTTCAATAAGGACTATACCAAATTATAGTAAAATCTTACAGTAAGGGTTCTTGATAGATCAATTTTTGACTGGCCATAGAAGTAACCAATGCCACCTAATAAGCTTCCAACAGCAGCCTTACCAACAGAAACGGATTCTGAATCAACCTGGAAATCCAATGGTATGATAAAGAATTTACTTCTATGAATGTACCCAATCATATGAAACTTAAAAGAGCCGTAATACTTTTGAGATAAAAGAATAAATAAGTTAAAGAAGTACGAACGCAATACCTTCTCAGCCAGATTGAAAATCTTCTCAATCTTTTCATCATATGCTTGTTCTTTATATTTCAGTTCATTGGACAGTGAGTTTCCTAACATTGACCAGAAGAACAAACAATTCCACACTGACTTAGAACATCGATGTTAACTAAATATTATTAAAAAGTAGCCTTAGTTATCTTTAAAGTAAAATAAAAATATTTATACATTAAACATCCTTTTGAGTCAAAAACCAAACATCAATTTGAACGCAAAATAGACATATCTTCCAAATTTAAGTCATTAATGAACACACATAAGTAATACAGTTGCATAAATCCCCATGTTATCTGTCAACATCGAAAGTTCAAAGAAATGAACCACTCTTGCCACAAAGTAAATTATTAAATTTGTTCTCCCTTTTCATGAAAGCACATAAATACACACACCATAATTTAAAATAAATAAATAAATAAAAGCACTACTCAAAAGTGGTAAAAACCTGTAAGACTATTGACGCGCTTTTCTACTCTTGAACTTACTGAATTAGTGGCATTGATAAACACAATATCTGTGGTGAAAGGAAAGCCACCAATAATCTGCAGCATGAAGTAAAAAAAGAAGGGTTAAATAGGATTTTGTCCCTATAAAATGAGTGGTGGGGTAAATTATTTAAATGTTAAAAAGTGGGGGGACTATATTTTGCGGATGATAAAATTGACAGACTAAATCGTAAATCAACAAAAAGGGAGGGACCAAAAGTGCATTTAAGTCTAAAAAAATTAGGGGAGTTGCATGTTAACATGGCACCATAGAAATCATTGGATGCCACATTGGATGATCGTGTGAGTGACATTCCATAGACACAGACAGTTTATGGATGTCATATTACAGCAGGGACCAAAAATAGTGCTTTTATATTTTAGGGATGAAAACCAAAGAATTTTTTTTGAGGACCAACATCAAATTCACTGATTTTATACAGACCAAAAATACATTTAACTTCAACAAAAAAAGAGAAGCGCAAGTTGACGGCAAAATCAATTAGGAAATATGTTTTCAAGTTACAATTGGATTGTCTGTCTACACACACACACACACACACAAATGTGACTGTGAGCACAAGTTTTGTAAAAATGGATTTCAGAGATTGCATATGTTCTGTTACCTGAAAAACTAACACATTAGGAGAATCATCTGATGAGTCAGGTAGCTGCATTTGAGCATGCTTTCTTGTCTACCGAGATATGCACATAAGTAGAGATATCAGCAAAACCCACAAAGTTTTAGAACCACACATCTTCTATTACATAAAAATTATATCATTAGATAAATTTAATTGAAATACCCTAACTTACTTGTGATGCAAGGTTTTCCTCAACAAGATCAGACAAATTGTGAAAGTGAGGTGTGTGAAATCCAGAGTAATGTAATTTCAGATCATCCTGGAAAAGAAAAACATAAGAAAGTGAGTAATGGGATTAGGCATAACATTACAGATAAACAAGAACAAAAATTAGGTCTGAAAACTTGCATTTGGAGTAATATGAAACTAAATAAAAGCACATTATGTGTGCTGAGCTATGTCGAGATACCCCTTTTTTCCTTTATATAAATATTCCCTCTTTCCTCGTACATTTTCTACATATAATTACTAATTAGTAAAGATTATAGGAAGATATAGGCCGTAGTTCCGGATTTAATCCCTATAATCAAGGGATTATGGTTGCACATTTATCATTATAAAAATCACAAAGCTAAGAGTTAATCTCTCACGCGCAATTCAAATCAATTCTAAGGTTGTATTCAAGTTGGTATCAAAGCAACATGGAAACTGTTCACGGTTGAGGCAATGAGAAAGGTGGTCATGAATCTGGAGGTCGTCCACAAACCACAATGCTCATCATGTAATAATATTCGTTGGAGTAAAATACAAATTGGTCAAAAAAAGATGTACCCGAGACAAGTGCTATTAGATGATTGGATTTCGGAGAAAATCAACAAATGTTACTAACTCTCAGCCTCCTTTGCCTAAAAAAAAAGTTCAAGGAGGGCACTGACAACCAAAAAATTGTAAGAAGTTGAACATTAAGAGTATCTCTAACAGACATGCTGTCAAACTTCAATAGCTATTGCACACACTGGTAATGCTATATATGGTTCGTCTCTCTCACTCATCAATTGTTAGACTAGGTCATATAGGTAGTAATCACTCTGGTGCTTCCTTGCACAATTGGCTTCTGTATCAGTTTAATTTCAAAAATGCATTTCTACACAGTGATTTGGTTGACAAAGTTTATATAGAGTAACCGCTTAAGGTAGTTGTTCATGGGAGTTATGTGGTTTTATTTGTAGGCTACAAAAATCCTTATACAACCTTAAGCAAAGTCTTGGAGCATGTTCATGGGAGTTATGTGGTTTTATTTGTAGGCTACAAAAATCCTTATACAACCTTAAGCAAAGTCTTGGAGCATGGTTTGAAAGATTTAGTACAACTCTTTAGAAGTTTAAAATGATTTGCGATGAAGCCAACTATTTGGTGTATTGTAAACACTCCTCCACTAACCAGTGCATATTTACCTCTCATTGTACGGCACTCTGATTCCAAGAGATAACTACAACGGCATTGAACATCTTAAGCAGCATTTATTTCAGCATGTTGACTGAGATATTTCTTTAGAATTGTATTAGCTCAACCAAAGGCGAGTCTTTCCATCTCTTGGAAGAAGTATGCCACTGACATTTTGGAAGAAACTAGGATGTTGACGATAACTGTACACCTAAGGATCTGAATGCTATTTAGGGGGGTCACTTTTCTTACCCTAGAGATATCAAAGACTGGTTAAGAAGTTAAACTTTCTTACTATAACTAAAATTGACATATCCTTTGTTCTAAATGTTGAGTCAATTCTTTAATTCTCCTCACAATAGTCATTGGAATGCAGTTTGAATTTTGATATATCAAAGGATCTCCACTAAAAGAATTAATTTACAAGAACATGCTACTAATGTTGCTGCAAATGCATATGCATATTAGGCTGGATACCCCAACTATCGGTGATTAACCATTAGTTATTGTATCCTTCTTGGTGGAGGGAATCTTATTTCTAGATCCATTGGAGAGAGATTAACAAGCTATGGCTATTACTGCATGTGAACTTATTTGGTTTAAAGTTGAAACAACTACTTTGTGAGTAAAAGCATTGCAAATTAAAGGCATTAGTCTCATTCATATCATATGGCATCCTGACATTTAGCGCCTAATCAAGTCTTCCTTGAGCAGACTTCATGAGATTGATTGTCGATTTATCTACAAGTGACTAAACAGAAACTCATAATACCATTCCCTAGCATTACCGTAGACTTTAAATGTAGCTGCCAGTCTCCAATGTCTGTTCGAGAGCCAGATGCAAGTAATGAACTCTCACGAATGTTCAAGTTTTCTTTACCTACATCAAGAACATTATCTCCTTCATCAGCCAAATAGAAAAAGAGCTGGGCATCTCTCCCAAAGTCCTCATTCCACTTAGACCTGGGGTCGGACCACAAGAACAAAACTCATTCAATCGATAAAAATCATTGAATATAGTAATGTTGAGAGATGCGGGTACTTAAACAGGAAAACAGACCCGTCACTATCTACTTTCCAATAAAGTTAAAACCAGGACTAAAGTTTTTCTGCCATAATACGTATAAGAAAGTGATTTCAAATTAATAGCATCACTTACTTATCAATCTGCACATCAATCCGAACTGCCCAGTCCCCACCATAACCGCTGCCTTCCCCCTTTGATTTTATGAACTCGGTAGTCAAGATCAGGCCATGGTCGACCAGTACTTGATGCCCATAATCACGTCCATTATGCTTTGTCCAACCATAAGCACTTAATCCATCCTCTTGTCTGCAGACATGCCTCAAGTGATTACTACCGTCCTTCACACCAATCCACATTAATCCAGCCATCAAAGATTGTGGAGTCCTGACATAAACACACCCAGCAAAAAACACAAAAAAGTGAGAAAGTCAATTGTTGTTGATATTGGCATCCCACACAAACAGTCTAAACCAGATATATAGACACCAATTTATGTGGAATAAACCATTAATTCAGTCCCTAAAGTATGCCTCTCTTTCTAATTTAGTCTCTAAAGTATACAAAAATAGTAGTAGTTCCTAAAGTATTTGAAATCTGTAACTTTAGTCCCTACTATTAAGATGGTATTCACTAACATGACAGATTTTCATATAATTTAGAAGCTAAAATGATAGCTTTCCTATACTTTATAACTTTAAAGACTACGTAATATTTTTATACACTATAAGAACTAAATATGAGAGAGAGAGAGAGAGAGAGTGAAACTCTGACAACTAAATTGATGGTTTGTCCAATTTATGTGTGAAGCAGGATTTGCAGGCATAAGGCCATGTTTGGATAAAAAAGCTTATTTTGCAACTTATAGCACAAGAGCTTATGAATAAGCTATTTCTATAACACAGGATAAAATAAAGTCAAACCATTTTTTTGTATAATCTAAAAGGTATTTTCAAAAGCTATCCTAAAGAGCTTATGAAAATAAGGTGAAAACACCTTATGAGGACATCATAAGTTGTTTTAATAGTTTAGTTCTCCCAAACAGTGTCGTAAATGTTTACGGCAATAGATAAACTCAAATAAGCCAATACAAACAGGCCACAAATCAGTCAAATTTTATGCAACTAGGATATATTTAGAGATTGGGTGCCATTTACAAAATCATCAAAATAGTATCTGCTTCCATTTCAGTGTAAACAACGTATAGACACGCAGTATCATCAATAAATAATAAATAAATCAAAACACAACACAAATGGAAAATGATAGTAGTAGTAGTATCTACCTGGCGCGAATTCCAAGATAGAGATGAGGACGATAAGTTCCCCAATACAAACTCTCCTTATGCTCACCTTGAAACTACAATAACAGTGAAAATCAATTCATTCATACTAAACCAAATTTATGAAAGCAAAAAAAGAGTAAGAGTGTGATGAAAATTTTGAAGTTGACCTGAGGAAGGTCCATGATTTTTGGCGCGGGAAAAGGCGTAACGACACGAGGAAGATGAGGTTGTGCTGCAGAAGTAACGAAGTGATGAATGAGAAAAAAGATGGTGATTAAAAAGAAGGTGATGGCGAGAAAGAGTTTGAAGTTTGAAGTTGAATTTGTTTCATATTTGGTTCTGTGACGGTTAGAAGTAGTTTCTTGGCGGAGAGGATCGGTTTTGGGTTCAGCAGAAGAAGATCGGACTCTGCTACGAGCAGTTGTTCTTACATTTCCGCTCATTTCTGCTGGGTGGATACTTCGTTGACTAACGGAGTAGAGAGCTGTGTTTGCACTCTGCACTATAATGAAATGTAACGACTAGTTACATTTACATACAACTTACAACAAGTTAAGTCAAGTAAGATAAATTATTTAAATAATAGATAACTATGCATTCTAAATTATTATTCTTTCTATTATTGGACATGCTCCAAAAATTTAGTATAAAGATGGAGGCTAAGCAGTAAGTATCTGATTTTTTTAAGGTACAAGTTTTTCTCTGATTGTGTAGTAGCATGTCTTCTCTTAACCAGGATTATAACCACAAAAAAATTATTCCATTTTTTAATTTTAAGCATATTATTCAATAAAATAAATTAAAGAACATTATAACCACATATATTGAATTTGAAGAATTTATTGAATTCCTCCAAAATCCTCCGATACATTTTTTGAGTTCCACCAAATTTTGATGATTTTGGATTCTAAAAGTCCTTCCCTCCTAAAGTCTTATATTATTTCCACTTCCTCCAATCTCTCAAGGAGACCCTTAGGACATGTACCAAGACCCAAGCTCTTATTCAAAAAGTGTGTTTTTCCTGCTAAATATATCAACGAACATGCTAGATACCCTCTTTGAGCAGGATATTGTATATCAAATACTTATTATGAGAAGGCAACATTGACCGGAAACTAGTTTTACACCGACGTTCAACAAAATCAAACAGTCTGCAGTTATTTTAAAATTGTAGTCAACTTCCATAGCAATATCACGAATATTCATTAGATATCCATGTAAAATTATTTTACCCTATAAAATTAAACTCCTATATTAGTGCTTATGTCAAAATAGATTTTTGAAACCCTTAACATCATTAACTATTAAATGTATGACAAGTGATTATAGCCATGTGATAACAAAAGTATGGCTTCCTTCAACAAACAGAAGTATGGGTACCGTTGGTGCTACTCTGGATGTAGAAATAGAAAGGCAGCGAATGATCTCGTTAAAATCTAATGAAAAAAATAAATTATTGGACTCAACTGGTTAATGAGCTCCACCAAAGGATGACTTATTATACATAACCCAAATTGAATTCTTGGATGGAACAATTTTTTACCCGGACTTAATTTATCTTCCGACCAAACTCTGAATTACTAAGTCCTTTTTCTAGGAACTGAAGGATTAAGACCAAAACAAATAAAAAATCTAATTAAATACTTTACAAAGCAATGGAATTCATCGAATCATGTTGCATGTTTTTAAGAGATGTCCACAAGGGCTTGAACAAACCATTAATTTCTTCTATCCTAATAAGCAAAAACGATCAATTTTCTTCTATTGTATGCTTATTTTGAAGCAAAACAAAGGACCAATTTCTTCTAAAAGCATAATATTGAAAATGAATAAAACCAGGGAATGAATTCATCACCACCAAGAAACAGGGCCCAGACCTTCATGAGCTAATGATCCCTGTAAAATAGAGAGACATTATATCAATCCTCCATCAATGTTCAATGCTTGTTTATTAATATTTTAATCTATCTTCTATACAAAACATATTGATATGGCAAGTAGTTCACACACATTTTCTTTAATCGGTTTATTTATGATGCAATTGGTGAGATTTCGATTCATAATCAAAAGATATCTTATCATAATTACAACTTCTTTAAAATATGGAAGACATAAAAACGTAGGAGAAGGGGAAACAATGTGAAAAGCGAAAACAATGTGATATTGATATCATGGTTTTGGTTTTGATCATCCATGAGGGAAGTGTGTTTAAAAATGGAAGATATAGGTATTGATTAGTGGGGGAGTAAAAATAAGACCCCTCGTGATTTTAAAATAACCACAGAAATGCATGAATCAAGGTAAATTGGGGAACAAGAAATCCTTACATTAACCACCATTGGGGAAAATGGCTTTGATTCTTTTGCTTGCTCAACCGGAATTGATGGGTAACTCACACTTTGAACTTGGAATTTGATCTGCCACGTTGGTAACCAAATTTTTGTTTCGTCTTCGATGTTTAAGCATACAATTGAGATAAAATGAAAAGGAGTCTAACCTCAGAAGAATCATCAATTTCAAGATCTTTAGAATTACCAATTTCAAGATCTTCGCTTACTTCGCGAAAATTCCAAAACCATGTGCCTTAGTTGCTGTAAATTTCACCACCATATAATCCCAATGCTTTAGCATACATGATGAAAGGGAATTTTCACGGAAAAAAAATATATATCAAATGTGGTTATGCTTTTGTATCATGTTCGTAGTTCACCCAAAAGTAACATTGGATAGTGGCAGCGTCACCTTGTTTTTGGTACATAGTGGCTTGGGTAGGGCATGTGATCGGTAGTAATATAAATGTCATCAAAGAATCCAAGGGATTACTGCCAATAAAAAATTCATAGTTACTAAGCAGGGAATATTTTAAAATACATCAAAATTTAATGATCATTGATATTTTCAGAGGGAGGTGCAGATATTGGATAGCATTGTAACATGATGCATATAGTAGGTTATAGTCACTGTCACAACATGAATACAAAACACAAAATTAGATTGATGACAATTCAACTTGCAGGGTCACACACTCACAATATTCATGTCTGGAAACTCGATAGGATTTGAATTTAAACTATTTAACATCGACTCGTTGAGTTTTGAATGAATCTCCGTATTCCAATAAAATCGGGGTAAGAAATCAGTACTGTGGGCTGAGTACACAACAACAACAACCAAGTCTTAACCCACTAAGTAGGGTCGGCTACATGGATCAAATGACGTCATAGTGTTCTATCATAAACCAAATCTGGATCCAACTCATTGACCTCTAAATCCTTTCTAATGGTTTCTCTAATAGTTTTCCTAGGTCTTTCTCTACCTCTTTTAACTTGACTCTCCTCCATTTGATCTACTCTTCTTACCACGGCATCTACGAGCTTCTCTTTACATGCCCAAACCATCTAAGCCTATTTTCTACCAACTTTTCTACTATAGGTGCTACCCCCACTCTCTCTCTAATGGTGTCATTCCTAATCCTATCATGTCTAGTCTTACCACTCATCCAGCGCAACATCCTCATCTCTGCTACACTTACTTGATTTTCGTGTTGACTCTTAACCACCCAACACTCTGTACCATACAACAACGTCGGTCTAACTGCTGTCCGATAGAACTTTCCTTTCAACTTAAGTGGTATTTTCTTATCGCACAAAACATTTGAGGCTCTTCTCCATTTCAACCACCCATCTTGAATACGATGGCTTACATCTGCTTCTATTTCTCCATCATTTTGTACTAAGGACCCAAGATATTTAAACCGTGTAACTTGGGGAATGATATGATCTCCAACTTTCACCTCCAAGGTAGACCTACTTCTCCTTCCGCTGAAGTTATATTCCATATACTCCGTCTTGCTTCTACTCAAGCGGAAATCATACGCTTCTAAGGCTTGCCTCCAAGTCTCTAGCCTCCCGTTCACTTCCTCCCTCAACTCACCAAGCAAGACTACATCATCTGCAAAAAGTATACATCTCGGTGCTAACTCTTGATGTGTTCCGTCAGTACATCCAAAACTAAAGTAAAAAGATAACGACTTAGGATTGACCCTTGGTGCAATCTTATTGTTATGGGAAAGTCTTCGGTAGTCCCATCTTGCGTCCTCACACTAGTCGAAGCTTCCTCATACATATCCTTGATAGCCCTAATATAGGCAATCCTAACCCCTTTCTTCTCCAGGGCTTTCTACAAAATCTCTCTCGGTACTCTATCATACGCCTTTTCCAAATCAATGAAAACTAAGTGTAAGTCTTTTTTATCTGTCCGATATCGCTCCATCACGCGTCGAAGTAAGTAGATCGCTTCCATAGTCGACCTTTCAGGAATAAAACCAAATTGGTTATCTGTAACTCGAGTCTCCTTTCTTAGTCTTCGTTCGATCACCCTTTCCCATAACTTCATGGTATGACTCATTAGCTTAATTCCCCTATAATTCGCGCAATTTTGTATATCTCCCTTGTTCTTATAGATTGGAATTAAAGTGCTTCTTCTCCACTCGTCCGACATTTTCTTCGTCCTCATAATCTCGTTAAAAAGGTTTGTGAGCCACACAATTCCTCTATCGCCAAGACTCTTCCACACTTCGATAGGTATGTTGTCCGGCCCAACTGCATTGCCACTACTCATCTTTTTCAACGCTTCTCTAACCTCGTGCTCTTGAATCTGACGATAATAGTTATAGTTTCGGTCCTCCTCTCCGATGTCTAACCTGTTATGGGCTGAGTACATACCACAAATTTTATTCTGCTCATCAGAAACTAACTTAAAAATTGATTCCTAATGAGTAGTATGAAAGAAAACTTATTTTTTGTTTCAACAAGATGGGCTCAATCAATTGATCGTGTAAAATCTTGTACCTATCTTGTATATGGAATAAAATTACATATGTCAAGAGATAATTACAATCAAGGAACAAACTGAAAATTGAATACATACAGCGTATGCCATCAGCATCAGATGAAATAAGTTTTGCAGTAATAACATCCCCCGTAGATGGATGAAACATAATTTAAATACCACCTGCGAGATTTTCCAGAATACAGTTATTGCATAGTCAAAAATAATCAAAGAACCTTCTGCATCAAACTACAAAACATTTCCAAGTGCATCAGAAAATTGCAATGATGAAAGAAAAGGAAGCACATAAATTTGTAGGTCTAAAAATTCCAGCAAATATCTCTTTACAACATAATAGCAACAACAACCAAGTTTTATCCCAGTAAGTGGAGTCGACTACATGGATCAAATTACACCATATTGTTCTATCAATGTTAGAAAAGTAGTTCACTACAACTAAATCCCAGCATTCAACCTCGTAGTCCCTTTATGTAGAACCCAAGTCCAATGATATGACAAAAAGTTAAAAAACCAACCTATAAACTCATACCAGGTAAGTCGGAGCACCTTTGCCAGGGAAGATAGAGCCGCCTTTAATGGATATGATATCATAAACAGATATGCAAAGGCCCAAGTTTGCAATAACCTAACATGATGAAATAAGTCAAATAAATTACATATAATGGATCATAAGGGAAATAAAAATGTTAACAACATAAAACCTTATCCAAGAAAAACCTCTCAAGCTCTTTCTGTATGGCTTCTCGAATGGGAAGAGCAAGAAGAGAAGGAGGCAAGGGCAATTTATGCTCAATCTTACTGAGATAGAACATTGAGCCTAAACCCTGTTATAGATTGCTAAGATTCAGAAGAAATACAACAAGAGAGAGTGTTTGTGGCTTTGACCAATAGAACTTCAATAACAAAGTGAATACAAGTTCTTCTGATTCAAATACAGTTGCCTTTATGCTGCACCAAAAAGTGACTTTTAACAGGTTTAAAATGGGGGAATATATGAACAAGAAACAAAAATGTTATGTCTTATAAGAGTGGCCATATATCATATATGAACAAGAAACGACGTCGCGTAGACAAGACGGCGGCGGAAGCTTAGAGACCAAGATACCCTATAATAAAGTGTTTTATATTTCTTTCTTTTTTTAGGGGTTCTATTTCAATTTTTTTTTAGGGAAGGGGTTCTATTTCATTTTTTAAATCCCAAACTTTCACACATATGTTTTTTAGGAGTATTTTCAAATAATATACTACCTCTGTCCCTAATTATAGGACCCTTTTGAAAAAAACATGGGAATTAAGAAAGTTGATTGTTGAATTAATTTTGTTTACAATTGTTATTATTTTACATGTTTACCCTTTATGAAAGAGAATTAGTGGATGTTTTCATAGAGTATTTATTATATATTGCAGAAAAATATGCAACATAAATAAGAATACAGTGGTAAAGAAATAATTAATGTACACATGAAATTTGAAAGAGATCTTGTAAAAAGAGACAAAGAAAAAACATAAAAGAGTCTTATAATTAGAGTCGGAAGTAGTATTTATTTTTGGTTATAATTTTACATATATCTCAAATAAGTTTGATTCAAAAGAAAAAGTAAAGGGAGTATGATTAAATTGGTCATTAGTTGAGATATTTTCTGTTCATATCTTCGTCAATTGGATCTGAAACTCATTTTTGTCTCCTCATTCATAAATAAAGCTCTTATTTCTCACTTCTACTTACACCAAAAATTCTAGTTGTTAAAGAACTTTTTTTCTCTTCTCCCTCTTTTAGCTTGTGTTGACAAACTATTATTTTCTTCTCCCTTTTTCATGTCCTGTCGGATTTAAGGATTGTTCTTAAGACCATATTTCCTTGGTAAATTTTTCCCTTTCAAAAATAAGAGTATTCTTAAGATCATAGTCTTTTTCTATATATATTTTATGCACTTGAAAAAGTAAGAGGTTAGAATGGAGTAAACACCATATTAGAGTGGTCTCGGTACCAATCTAGAAGTCCTAGCTCAACTGGCAAATGCCGAAATTGCAAGGTCGGACGTCGTGACTCGGGTTCGAACTCGGGACTTCACAATTGTGTGTGAGTTTATTTTCAGTGGATTACCACTTCATCTAAGACAAAAAAAAAAAAAAAAAAGTGGTCTCAGTACCATAATAGAGTGTTAGAAATACCATATCCGATAGGTCTTAGCACCATATTTGAAAGTGTATTTCTATAACAAATCTTACAGTGCGGTAGGACTCTGATGCAGTTGTGGTTGGGTTGTTTTATCCTGAAGACGTCGTGGTTGATAGTCTGTTTGCACAATTTTGAGCAGTGTCATGAGACGTCTCAAAGAGAGTGACATAGTCCACGACTCAACTTAGTAATCTCTTCAGTGACAAAATACTTTTAACTAATTTTGACTGTTGTTCCAACAACTTTTTCACTAACAAAAATTGTATTTTCATAAACCACCTAACAAACTTATGAATAATACACAAAAATTTAGTTATTTGCATAAGTTCTTTTACTTAAAAGTTAAACTTAAAAATAAACCTTTTCAAATGAACCCTTAGTAAGATGGTAAGAAATCTCTTATAGTTTAATTAGAGACCTTCAGTTTAAATTAAATATGTAAATACCTTAGTGTTAAAAATTTTGAAGGAGAATTTTGTTATTCATTGCGACTCTACTCGATTTGAGGAATTACTTTCTACTGCCTGCAGAGGATATCTGTTTTTTTTAATTACTTTACGTGGTCTTGTCAAACAAAAAACTCTAGTTGGCATGGTTTATTGTCCTTTTCAGTAGTAGTGACATATTGAGGAGTAAGGACAAACACAAAGTGATCAATATTTAATTTGTTTTCTTCCTATTGCAAGACCCCTATGTGCTCCACATTGTTGGAGACATGCATTATATCGATTATGGGTATATTAAATGTCAAATAGATACATTATGTATGCATGAATCTGTTTTGGCATCTGGTGTGTTTCTGTACAAGTCATTAGTTAGTTAATTGATACATAATAATATAATATTAAATCATTTTAATATACATTACACAGATTTGATTGAGACGAATTCTAATTATATGCATCATGCAACACCTATTCATAAGTGCTGCATGTGCCTCAGTTCTCTTAACTCTTGGATTGGATGGACTTGAATGTTCGTGGACAAAGCAATGTTACATTCTCACTTTGGATGTTTAGTTTTTTATTTTACACCAAAGTTTGTGCTTGTTTTGGCGTTAAATTCATGTTTTGGCGTCTGAAGAGAAGCTAGGACTTTTAGCTTCCGTCTTTTCATGTTGGAGTGGGATTGTAACACAGGGCCGTTCTTTAGAGAGTGTAAAGAACTCAACCGAACTAGGCCTTTTAAAGTGATGGGTCTTAAGAAAAAAATATTGCTCAATATCTCCACCCCCACTCAAAAAAGAAAAATAAACGTGTTTCATTTTTCAATTTATAAGTAAAAAATCATGTTCCATGTTTCTATTTCTAAGTTAAAAAACATGTTTTTAGTAAAAATAATTGCTAATTTTGATTTCGATGGCTAATAATAATTATACGAGTGCTATTTTCAGTTTAAATAGAAGATTAATCTTTTAAAAGAATTGTGCATTTTTTTTTACTACGGACCTATTTTTACTATGAAAACCAAGCCTTTAATTTCATAGGGACAACCTTGGTAACGCACAAAATTCTTTTCAAACGCCAAAGCAAACGGATAATGTGGATGAAATGTTGAGAGCAAAGAAAGTGAAGGAGAAAGGGTACTAAAAACGAAAGCCAAGACTTTATTTTTATTACAAAGAGCCGAAACTCAAATTTTAGTGGCAACTTTAGTTAACCTTGAGTCGAGACAAACTCACATCAACTTAATTTAACTCAATAAAAAATTGTTTGACTCAAAATTTTGAGACAAACTCACCTATCTTTGAGTTTCCTCCAAAGACACCACTGAAACTCAAACCAATGATTTCTCAGGTTTAAAGTATATCTTTTTACCACTTCGTCAAACTATTGGAGTTAAATTCATTGTACTTTCAATAAACTTTTTAATTGGTTATCTAATTCATATGATCGTGGTTAATTATATTGACTAATGAATTATATCTCTTTACTATATCCATTCATTGACTATCAACTAATTAACAATACCTATTTGTCGATTGTCAAAAGCAATACATATTTGTTTAAACTGAATTAACCATCTAATTTATTGTCAAATTTGACATCAATATCATTTTTCAAAGGAGTGTTATCAACACTTTCTTTAACATCTACTCTCATTTTAGATGAAATTCGTGTGTACCGAGCTTTAAAATTTGGTTCCCACATAACGTAGTGAAACTCAAATGAATTTCACTAAATAAAAGAATGAATGTTAACAAAAATGTTAACAAAAATGTTTAAATAATAGTGTTTATAACGAGCAAGTTTTACTTAGAAAGTATAACATAACTCTAAATAAAATTTATTTGGGGACATACACATAAATATAAAAAAATGAAAAGAAAAATAATCTATCATTTAATTATCATCTCTTTTAATTATTTTCAATTATGATTGTGTGTCTAAATAAAATTATTTGTTTGCAACACATTATTCACACTAAAAAAACATTACTCCCTCCGTCTCTTATTATAAGGGCCCGTTTGGATTAGCTTATTTTAGAGCTTATATAAAACAGCTTATGCAAATAAATAAGTTTTTATGTATTATTT
>Ga0315914_1003580_pt1 | contig 23563 bp, 8 predicted proteins | sample MpolenodulesMG_FD_203920 | JGI IMG/M metagenome (GOLD analysis project Ga0315914, IMG submission 203920) | Medicago polymorpha root nodule microbial communities from Los Angeles, California, United States - elongated nodules | ecosystem: Host-associated > Plants > Roots > Nodule | place: USA... | reverse complement strand
AATTTGACTTTATTTAGAGCATGTTTGTTACAGCTTAATCACCTTTTTTGAAAAATGATAATCACTTTTGGAAGTTTCCATCTGTTTGTGATTTTAAGAGAAGCTATTAAAATCAACTTCTCATTTGTTTTTAAGAGAAGTTGATTTTAGTAGCTTCTCTTAAAATCATTTTCTCATAACTGATTAAGGGTTGCGTGTATTTTTTTTAGTAGTAGTTACCCATAAAAATCACTTTAGTCATTTTTCAGTGTTTGTTTAGGATTTTTTTAAAATCATTTTTTACTAAAATGAAAAGCTATTATGATTAGCTTTTTCCAAATTCTATTTTTTTCCAAAAACAAGGAGGTAACACATGCACAAGTTCAAAATCATTTTTTTAAAAAGTGATTTTAATGGGTAGTAAGCAAACAAAAATATCTTCAGACTTTCTTTAAAATCTCTAATTAACACAATGTATATATTTATTTAAAGCTGAAACACACACACACCCTAATTTGAAGGAAAATTAATTTTTGTTTTGGTCAACAAACACAGAACAGCTTCTGGTTTTTTAAGAAAATTCTAAAAATTGTCTCGTGAGCTTAGCTCAGTAGGTAGGGACAATGCATAATATATGCAAGGTCCGGGGTTCGAGCCCCGGCCACCGAGGTTCGAACCCCGGCCACCACCCAAAAAAAAAATTCTAAAAATCAATCTCTAAATTATTTATTATCAAAATCCCTTAACAAACAGCCCCTTAATCTATTATAGAAATAGCTTATACGTTACACTATAAGCACTTAACTAAGTTGTTAATCCAAACAGAGCTAAAATTAAATCATCTAACCAACCTGAATAGCCAACTCTCTAGTAGGACAGATGCAAAGAGCTTGAGGAGTTTGCAAATTGGGATCAACCCTACTAAGCATCCCAAGATTAAAACAAGTAGTTTTTCCAGAACCATTATGCGCTTGAGCAATCAAATCCCTATGTGGAGGATTAAGAATCATGGGCAAACTCTTAGCTTGAATTTTGCTAGGTTTTTCGAACTTCATCTCCACATATAATCCCTTCAATAGCTCCGGCGAGAGAGATAATTCTTCGAATGTCGCGGCGGATGTGTAGGGAGTGTCTCCGGCTGTAATGCACCAAAATTCACAAACCCTAAGTGAAATTCAGTTTCAATTTTGAAATTCTGGGCGAGATTTGAAAGGGAGAAGAGAGGATAAGGGGACGACGAACCGCTGTAATGTTAGAGTCGTCGGGATCGTCTAGAGATTTAGAAGGGGATTTGTTTTCTTCGTCGATGGTTAAATCATTGACGTTGAGGGAAGGGGTTTCGTCGGCGGCGGAGGTGGAGGTTTGATTGGTTTCTTCATCGGCTTGATCGGCCCAGCTTTTGGATGGCGGTGGAGGAGTGGTGGTGGAAGGTTCTGACATGGTGGAGATTTGAAGCTCCGGTGGGTTAGGGTTAGGGAGGAAGGAGATGGGTTAGGTGGGGGAGAATATTCCCACCGGTGTCGGGACCACAGTTGAGAAAGGAAGTGAAATTGGTCCCACACTTGTTGGTGAAATCCCTGATGGCCCAATCATAGGTAATGAAACAGATTTGCAAGAAAATGGGCCTAGTCTGGATGAATTTGGGCCATTTGAGACTGAAAATACATTAGGGAAGAATGAGAGTGGATTAAATGATTAGGGGATTGCTTTTTAGGCCCCCTCAATATCTCTTTAGGTCCCCTAAAAATACGAAAATAACTTTTATAAGACGTCCGATAGTTAAATACCGGAGCCTCTAGTAGGTAAACATTAGTAGTTCATTTTACTTTTTCACATTATACACCTCCGGTATGTACATACCGAAGGCACATTTTCAAATTTGCACATTTAGCACATACGATAGTTTGAAAAGCAACTTATTAATTCCTTCCTTCATTCCAATCCCATAAATATAAATGGTTATCTGATTAGTAATTAGTAATTAGTAAAAGAATCACTGTTGTTCTACCAAGAATCTCTTTCAATGTTACTTTCTCTCCGGTACTTTCCCTACTATAACCAACATGCATTGTAGCATTCCGCAAGAGGCAAACTGTTGGGTTTTGTACTGTTATTACCATGGCCACTTCCTTTCTTCATTATTTTTTTCATATGAATCTCTTACGTTATTAATGGAATTACCATGTTGTCTAGGCTGTGTCTGGTAGAAGATCTTTGAAGCAACAAATTCTCCATCTCTTTCTTCTTCATTAATACCATATGTATATTAATGCGAAAATGTGCCTTCGGTATGTACATACCGGAGGTGCAAAATGTGAAAGTGTTTACCTACTGGAGGCTCCGGTATTTAACTATCGGACGTCTTATAAAGGTTATTTTCGTATTTTAAAGGGGCCTAAAGAGATATTGGAGGGGCCTAAAAAGCAATCCTCATATCTGGCAGCAAACAACCTAAGCCCAAAGCAAAGAGTTAAAAAAACACTTGATTATTGCTTTTTAGACTCCTAATGATTGTTCACATACACCTACTGAAAGGCAATTAACTACCTTTCAACATTTTTTAAATCGATTAAGGCATTTTTATTGGTTATACTGATTTAAAAAGTGTGTTGAACGGTAGTTAATTACCGTTTGACATTTGCTAGGTGCCTAAGAGCAATTTGTAAAGAACATTCCCTTCATATTATCATGCATTTAGCCCTTTCATATTGAAATAGGCTTCACCTACAAAGTCTATCTATCTTTCACGAGCTTTAATGATCATTAATTTAGAATAAGAAAGGTTTTACAAAATAATGTATGTATATACACTCTCCTTCAAAAAAAAAAAATGTATGTATATATACACTCAATAATTGAAAATTTTAAGTTTTTCTAACATAAAACTCGAATACGGAATACTCTCTCCGTCTTAAAATGTAAGCAAAATTTGGTCAACATAAGCTGATATATTTAGTACAAGTTTTGAACCAAATACATTAATTATGTTGACCAATTTTTGTTTATATTTTGTGACATAGGAGTTTTATTTTTTTTAAAATGTGTTGTAATTTTAGTGAAATAAGGTATAACTTAAATTTTGAGTTTTATGATATATGGGATACGATAGTAAAAATTTAAAATTTATAAAAAAATTATGTCTTAATTTCTTTTTATTTGTACATAAAGACATTAATTGAATATTTATTTTATCATATCTTTTTTTGAGGGGTATTTTATCATATCTTGTTATAGTACAACGGACAACTGTTAAGAGTAATTTTGGGAGTGAAAATAGGTTATACCCAAAACAAAAGATATATATAGCCTTTTTTATTGTTATAGATTCTAGATATAAATTAGGTAAAATGATATCAATGACTATTTTACATCAATTTTTTTTTAGAAAATTTGAACTTTTATCTCTTGAGATTACAATGTAAAACTTTTGCTACTGAATTGCCACTTTAATCTCTTGATGGACTACCTATAAACTTGGATAAGTCTATTATTCAAAACAGAATTACTCGAGAATAATCCGAACATGTCAGTGGCCTGTATAGTCATTTCAAAGGAGCTGTTTTTTCACATGCTACTATCAATTCTTTGTTTGTTCTATTGAAAATTTCCTTGTGATCATATTAATGCGTGACCAAGGTGCTTGTCCCCCATAATGGATAAGAAACTCATGAGTTTATTTTTGGTCAACCTCTCATTACTTTACTTCAATATTCATTGAATTATACATACATCATTTTCATTCCTTCTCATGCATTTCCCTTAATTAAGATCCATAAAAATACATTCTGGATCCATTGCATTTTCTAGTGTGTCATTTTCTATCTTAGTCACAGCTGGTTAATTTTGGAAACAGATTAAAAGTTAAAACAGCATTTGAGATGAAGAACACTTAGTTTGTGAATGTTCCACTTTTGGCATAGCTTCATTGAAGATAACATAACACTTAATTGAGATGATAAAGTGAAGGCATTGTGTCCTCTAGTGAACATAAGGATGGACTGACAACTATGTCTGCTTGATTAAAGGTGGCAGCCATGGTATGAGGGTTATTGCTGCTGTCTACCAAACATGTCATGATACCATGTCATTGTTTTTGATGTTGTCTGATATTTAAGGATGTTTGGTTGTTAAGGAGGACAATTGAAAGTTTAGCTTGTAACCAACTTGTGATGTGACGAGGAACATGATTTTAAACTACGGTTAAGGTTACAATGCAAACTTTTATATTGCGGCAAAATGCAGTCGATGCGGCTGAAATTACTGTTGCGATATCCTTGCAAACACCCTAAAAAGTTTATACCGCAGCAATTTCAAAATATGATTGGAAAGAAAGACCAACAAGGATAATCAAAATTATTGTTTGAGTGGTGAAAATCAACTTAAGGAAACAAAAAAAATAAAATTTCCACCCAATATGCATATTCTCATTATATACTAGTCTAATGGAATAAGAGAAGAACCTGTGAGTGTAATTATTCAAACATTTGTTACTAACTTAGAAGAAAGCATTTCAATTAATATTCCTGTATTCATTGAGAATAAAATTTTGAATTGTATTTCAAAAAAAAAACTTGAATTGTTATTGCAAATCAAATTAATATTTGGGTTAAATGTGTTTTTATATTCTTTATAAAATTATCTAGTTTCGTTTTTCGTTTCTATAAAAAAATTGCAATTTTTGATCATTACAAAATTAGTTTGCAAGCAATTTCAATCCATACTGTGAAGTTAACATAAATTTTTGAATGATTTTTTTTAGACATGTTTAGAACATTGTAAAAAGTTTTTCTACAAAACTTAGAATTCTTTTAGCATGGGATAAACTAATTATAAATTTTTTAAATGCTAAAAACTCAAGATAAAAGTAACAAAATTAGAACTTAAAAATCAAATTTTGAGTTCATCTTTTGTGGAAGAACTAATGTATGGGAGATTGACACAGATGATCCGATTTATTTCAAGAGATGGATCCACTTTCTACACCTCCGGTAGTGCAAGAGAGTTCTTGGAGATTACAGGGGTCGTACATAAACCGAAATTGGTGACTATCACTAATCAGCATGTGACGGTAAACATGTTCGAGATCAATCCAACGTTGTTTCGTGAGTTGAGGGACAATCTATTTGCGAGTCAACACAATAAAGAGTAGTAAATTTCCTCTCCAAAATAATGGAATAGTAAATCTCTCAATGGAAGGTTGATCTCAACTAATTGGAAACATTAGAGGAGTGCTTTAGAAGCATATGACTCCTCCTCCAATATTCCCAACTAGTTCAGATCAACCAATTGCATAGAGAGAGCCTTCTTTTCTTTCAGAAAAAAAAAAACCTTGCATAGAGAGAGTATCATTCCAATATTTTAAGGAGGAATTTATTTTGTAGAGACTAAAACATGCATTAGTTTTTTAAAATGCAAAACTTGATATATTTTACGGGGACGAAAAATATATTAATTTACACCTTAATATTTTTATAGAAAAGTGTTAGTAAGGTGATTGCAAGTTCCATTGCTTGAAGTGTGCATTAAAAGATTTTGAGACATACTCAAAAATTGTAGAGTATATATTGCTCCTTCTTTGCAATATACTGCATAAATCATCAAATTTCTTTAAGAAATTGTTTTATTTTTGTTTGTATCTAAAAGGCTACAACACAACCCTTAGCCACTTAGCCACAAAGGTATGCTTTTGTGGATTTTCATAGGTCCACCTTCTTCTGAAGTTCATTATGGACAATACCATGTGAAGAGAACAAGCTCTGTTTTGAACACAAGCATCTAGTATATTTTGAGCAAGTAGAAGAATAATGGACCCTTGTGGTGAAAACAATAGTGGCCATCCCATGTGTGTAATTTTAATGCTATTATCAGTGAATGTCTCCAATGAGAAAATGTTGGAGGCGTCTAGTAAAAGCCGAAGAGATACAAGACAAAGAGAATACAGTCAAATGTTAACATTTTTGGATTAAACTGCATGTCTAACTGAATTTGGGGATGTTTTAATGGGCCATTCAGTTTGAAACTCTTTCTATATGTATATTTTTTTTTAAAGAATGATTAATTTGTTAGGAGGAGGGGATTTTGTTTGCAGCATGATCGCACCCTAATTTAGGGTGTGATCTAGTGTTTTCAAACTCTATTGTTAACTCGTAAGCGGGTAGGAGTTTACATTTTTACGTGTCAATTTAGTGTTAACTTGATTGTAAACTCGTTTTCAGTAAAAACAGAGCTTAAATCAAGTTTGAGTGATTTAACTTACAATAAAATCCAATGAACTCATCCGATTTTAAAGAGTTTGCAATTTTACTTTTAAAATAGTATTTTTTAGTTGGAAAAAAGTATTTTTTCTGGCCCAATTTTTCTTTCTTTTTGGCCCATAAGCCCATTTAATACGTGTAAGCACACCGTTCTCGGTAACCAAACGACTCCTCTCCAACCCATTACACTCAAACGAATGTGGGAGAAGTGAACAACATAGTATTATGAAATGGCGAAACACTATAGACAGCAAGATTCTGACATCGGCAAGGCCACAAGTCTCTAACACGTTATTTTGATACAAGGTTGAACATGTCGCTTTATTTTGGTGATTAGATATATTTGTGCTCTATAATTAAGTTAATATTTTTAATAATTTACCTACTTACAATATTATATTAGTGTGTGTATAATATCATCTATATAATAATTTTAATTCTAGTTAAACTTATACGATTTTATGAGTCGATTTCATCTAGGTAAAGACGAGTTGAGGTAAAATTTCGAGTCTAACAACTTTATTTTAAATATGATATTTAGTACTCTTTCAATGCTCTAACTAATACCATTGAACTACACCTTTAAACACTTTTTTCTTTCTCTCTATAGATTGTGATTTGTGAATTGACCAGCAATATGGGCACTTATATGGTCTGTTTTTACTTGCTTTGTATTGTTGAAGAAGGTAAATTGGGTCATATATCAGCACTGTAAAGTTTCTACTATGAAAAGATTCTGTGTGGGTAGTTTTGTGAGTTTTTAACAGTTTCTGTGAACATGGGAAGCTCTCATTTGAACATGAGAATGTCTCTCAGCTAAGGTACGTTTAGATTTTAGTGGAGGACAACTATCAATGATTTGCAAAGTACTGGATCCTTTTTTATATGCATATTTCATGAAGGTTTGATGATAATAGAGTCGTTAAGACCAGGTTACAAATGTTCTAGAAGGAAGCCCCAAGTCCCTCATTAGGGCTGAATGGTTCTTTACCCCCTAAGCCTCAACTAAGATGAATCAATAAGTTTTATGCTGCTTCCCAATCTTTTTTTTTTAACAGCAAATTTTATTTAATAACCATATCCTGTTCAAGATAAACAAAGAACAGTGATTCAAGAAATACAAACTAAAGGCGTCGTTTAAAGCCAGAACACCTGAATATAAACACCAATCTTTAAAGATAAAATCATGAGGATTCACATAAAACTTGAATCTAACATTAATAACTTTATTAATACATGTAATATGAGAAGTACAACAACAACCAAGTTTTATCTCATTATGTGGTTGTTGAATTTGAAATCACTACAAGACACGTTTGTATTTGATTAGGAAGTGATATATTCATTTGGTTGCTTCAAATACGTGAAGCTCGGTATGGATAGCAATTAGGCTCATATTTATTAGGTATTCGTAAAAGATATCCATGATGGATAGGTCAAATTTTGCAATGTATGTATTAGGGTATATGATTACCGTAAAATTGAACGATATGAAACACACACATATATATCAACTTTTATTTAAATTCCTAACTGTTAATTGTCATTTCTAAGATATTGATTTATATATGTACTAACAATATCAAATTTCTTTTACCGCTCGTTTTTGTTGGAAGGGGTAGAATCGAGTTGTGTGTGGTGTTCGAGTATCCGAGAAGTTGAAGATCATTTATTTTGTAGATGTAGCTTTGTTGGAAGCATTTGGTATAGTATTTTTAGGTGGGTTGGAATGAGAGTTTTACTGCCCGCTAATGTAGCCACTCTCCTTGATTGTTTTTCCTCCTCTTCTCCTAACAAAAAGCATCGGAAAGGGCTGACTTTAATTTAGCATGCAACATTATAGAAGGTGTGGGAAGCGAAAAATGGAATCATCTTTCATCTAAAACTTCAGAAGTGGAACAAGTAGTAGATGAGATTTATAAAGCATTATTTTAGGTAGGTCGAGAGTATCCGCATGCTTATTTTCGACTGGTGGTTGGAATATTTCTTATACTTGTTTTTTTTTCTCTAGTAAAACTCTTTTTCTATGAAAAAAAAGCGTTATAATTTCACATTCTCTCTCTGCTTAATTTTTTTTTCCTCTTTTTTGTTTTCTGTCGATTGATTATTCCTTTTGTGTTGTGAACTTGCAACCCATATTTTTCTTCGACTTTCGGAACTCGGATGAAACAAAGAAAATTATCTAACATAGATTTACCACATCATGTTAACAATTCTCGTTACCATCTCAATTTCTCAAATTCCTGGAAGCACGAACATTGGTAAGCTAAGACATGAATATGTGAATATAAGAAATTTTTGAATTTTAAAATACGTCACAAATAAGCTTAGCTACATTAACAAGTTGAGAGTTTTACGATACATTCGCAAATTCAAGTGTATTGTTATGTTTGTTTTCTAAATCAATAAACTAACAATCATTTTTATGAAATAAAGAGTTATTTGTCGACTTTTGTATTATAGAAAATGTCATTTAATTTGAATAAATATCATCTCATTATTTATAAGAATCATACTAAAATTCTCACATTTCATCGTAAACAAATAGTTAATATTCACTAAAATACAATCACGAAAAGTTAAAAATTCATATTTAATTCTTGTTTTGTTAAAAAAAAATAATTATGGGAGAAATTTTTATAATATTCTACATGTTTCTGCGTAATTTCATTAAAAATACAAAGGTTACACATGAGTTGACTTAAAAATAAGAACCAAAAGTGGTGACTACAAATTTTATATGAATATAAGTAGAATAAATTTTTTAGAAAGATTAAAACGAAAAATTGATATATTTGTTGTAATATCCCGCTGATACAAAATTAACAAGTGTACTAACTCATATCGAAGTAATAAAATTTATAAGATTTGTATCCACATGGACTGTTTCAACTTCTACTTTGTAAAATGGGGGGGGGTTGCACTGAGGCAATTGGTTTGATTTGCAAGTTAAAATAAAATGGTTAAGGAAAAATTGGTTTAAGAAATAATATGGAGAGATGACTAGGTCATTCGATTCATCTGCTCATCGCTCATTAGCAACCTGTTTCTTAAATCTATGAATGTTATAAAGTTAACGACAAATTAACAAAATAGCTTAGGTCAATCCCTTGATCCTAAGCCCTCTTTTCTAATTATAATTCCCTAATCCCTTAGGTGAACCTATAATCATCAAAGGTTTTAAGTCCGTTAATTCAATTATCACAACCTAACAACGTTCCATCCCTAGATTGTCTGTTAGATTGAACAGTATAGATATTTCCGAGTTACACACTAGTGTCAATAGTCATATAAACTCTTGAATCAATTATATTGGGTCAGAATCATAAAAGCATTAAAAACGATTTATAATGAATAAACTAGAATGACATTCATAAAGATTAAGAGTTACAGGTTACATAAACAGGAGCTAGAACATAATCATCTCTTGACCTAATCACAAAGGATCTAACTACTCATGGCTAAAGCACAAATAACTAATATGAAAGAAGGATTCATTACATGAAATTGGTAACCAGATATGAGTTTTGATGGTCTCCCACCTTCTCTGCAGATCTCCAGCTCCAAAAGTCAGTTTCTTTCTCCAAAATTCCAACTCTTTCCTTCAGAAAACAACTTCCCTTTTATAGGAAAAATCCCAGAAACGTTAAAATCGTACTCCGATGCTGTAAATCGGAGCACAATGGCTTCATTAAACTCAAAACTCAACTAGAGCGTCTGCCAAATCGTAGCCCGATTTTGCTCCATCGGAGCACGAGTTTTTGCGAGACAAAATGTCTCAAAAATGCAGCAAAATCGTAGCCCGATGCTGTAAATCGGAGCACGATTTCTCCTTTGTTTCAACATAAAAAATCAGTCTTGTTGCAGCATCTAACTCATGCACAATCACCTGAACTCAACCAAAATTACATAAAAACTATAACAAAAGTGATATATGACCTAGTGTCATCACCCGCTCGTCAAGTTCGAGAATTTAACAGTCGATGTATCAGAGGGAGAATGTCCAGGAAGGTTATAGTAAGACGGAGAATACTATTGTGCAGTGTCAGATAGGTACGGGTTAAACTATCAGTGTCGGATTGAGAACGATTAAGATCAAGGGCATTTTAGTATTTTTGCGCAAGGGGTATTTAAGGATGTTTAGAGCCAAAGTCTTCATAACTTCAAGTTGTTTCTCTCTCTAAGTTTTATGTTGAAGATTTCTCTCCTCCTTCTCTCCTCATTATCGCCCCCAACCTCCCTCCCTAACCCATCAATCCTTCCAAGTTTGTCTAATTGGTGAATCAAGTATGGATGCTAGCAATTCAACAAGCAAGAAACAATTATAAGAGCGGATTGAAGCTTTGGGGTTTGATTTGGTGAGCTAGGAACTAAAGATGCAACATGGATCAAGAGCTAGGGTTTTGCTTGGAGTGTAAGGAAATACATGTTGCTGAATCTTTTAGGTGAGTTCTATAGATAGATTACCTACCTATGGGTTTGTGCAATCTTATGTAAGAAATCATGAAATGTTAGTTTAGGTTTGGATGACTTTTAGTACCCTTTTGATGTCAATTGTTGCTTGAGACATGTTTGTAGAGCCATGCAATTCGTTTTCCTTAAGTTTTATGCATTTTGGATGATTCTGGTGCTTTAGGTTATTGAGAATTGAGGTGAAACATCAAAAATTGCAATTTCTGTACTTCTGGTCCGAAGAAACTCGCTATTAGTGAAATTATTTCGCTAATAGCGAAATTTCCCAGAACCATTTCGCTAATGGCCAAAATTTGGCTATTAGCCAAATATCCAGATAGCCATTTCGCTATCAGAGAAATTCCGGCGAAAATGGCACACCAAGTTTCACTTTTAGCTGGTTTTGGAGCCTTGTATGCCATCCAAAATCATTTGTTTAACGCTTATTAATCTAAAGAAAACCCTCAATCCCTAATAACCTAATGTACCATCACACTTGAGTTTCAAACGAAAAATGCATGAGACATATGAACATATTTCAACAACATTGGCACTTGAGAGAGTTTAAGCATGTTTATTCGGGTAGTGATAAACTAAGAATGGGGTAAAACCATAGAGCCTCGACGTAGATCATCGAGAACTAGAATGTTAGCAAGAACTCTAAGTAAGATAAACTGTGAATTGATAAGTATAATCTCTTCGCATATGAACAAGAATGACTAAGTAAGCAAGTACTAAGATAAGCTATCATGTATGAACAAGACCATAAGCAAGATGTAGGTGTCGTGTCTTTCCGTTATCCACGCCAAGGAGGATACGAGAGGTTCTCGCCAGGGGAACGGGATACGCTCCGTAAGGTAGGCCCGCACGTCACTGAGGGAGTCCGATGTACCTTAGCTAGGTTTTCATCGGTCAAGTAAAGGGATGTACTCGGGGTTACTCCACCCGATACACTCCGTAAAATGAACCAAGATAATGTTGTTTGTTACACGCTAACTTCTAACTTAAAGAATGAATATGATTATATTATGTTATGAGACAAGAGTAAGCTTATGCAATAGAACAAGTTATGAAGATATATTGTCGACGATCTTAGTAACTCCTGATGGTCCAGTTTAGGAACATGTCATGAATAACCTATGTTTAGGTCTTGATACGTTTATCGTATCTCGACATAGCGGTCTTAGGTTCCCTTGACCGCCACGACATGTAAAGTACAAGACAAGACTTATGAGCTTAGATACGAAGAACCTATGATGGATATAGTATGCACGACCGTCTAGGTAAGCAAGTCCCACACACATATAATCAACCGGCAGGTTGTATTATAGACACGTGGTGACCCTAGGTTTTCCCCGAGGTTACCTATAGTCTAGGATTAGGTAGAACTCACTGAGACATTATTTCTCATCCCAATCCTTTTTGTTTCAGATCAGCTGGTTATCTTAGCAGGAGTTAGCAAGCATGTGGCCGGATGGATAATCAACAAGGATTCGTTCGTACCCGCCGCAGGATTGTCTATGGATTTTAAGGATATATCTCTACGCTTTTGGATAGATAGTTTTGTTTAGACAAAAGCATGAACGTGATTTGTTGTATATATTATTCATTCGAAGACTTATTGTTGTAAATTTTAATGTATCCAATACTAAAGATAATGCACATGCTATACTTTCTAGATACGTTTAGTGCGGGCGATACATTTATACGGATCAAAAATATATTTAACCCTAAAAAGTATTTTCCCTAATATCTTATACGTATTTGACGCAAGTATTTTTCCCATTTTAGAGTTTTTGTGCTTTATAGCTTAGAGTATTACCATAGGAAATCATTTTACTAAAAACTGTTGATCAGTTCATCATTTTCTGTGGGTTGGTGGTGTGCAAGACTTATTGCCAAAATGTGTGTTATGGATTGAAATGGAGTGCGGTGGTGGTTCTACAGATTTTTTGTAGTGTAGAGTGTATAGTTGCCAATATTTTGAAGGGGTAATAGTCATTTTAGCTTTTAGATGTGTAATGAGTAACATAATTATCTCTGAATGTATCTAATTTTAAATTAGTCAAAATAGTCTTTGATGTTGAAATGATCCCTTGATGCCGACATTAACTATTTTCTTATAGAGACTGATATGACAGTAAATAAGTATTTATATAAACTAATATATGAAATAAATATATACGTTGAAGGACTAATATGATAATATTAACGAAACATTTTAATGTGAGAAGCTATTTTAAGTAACATGGTACACAATTAAAAACCGTTTTAAAATTTTAATAGATTGAAGAATTATTGTAACTACATGTTACACATTCATGGTCCAAAATGTCCATTGCTCCATATTTTGAAGTATTGGCTTGGTGATACGTGTTTTAATTTGAAGCAAGTAGTTGAATGAGTTTTGGCGTGCATGTCAACAAAGATTAGTTATAGCTGTTTGTATTAAGGTTTTTTGTTTGCTTTGCAAATATTGTGTATCTTTTGCTAAGGGGACGTTTTGTGCCTATAAACGAAGTAATTGGTACCTAGGAACGGAGAGTTAAAAAAAAAACGAAGTAAATTGGTTGGGTATATGAAAATGATACGTTTTTTCATCAAGGAAAAAAAGAAGAAGACGTTTCAAATTAAAATCTGAAGCTTTTTTAGTCATACACGACGAACTCTTCAATTAGTCATACACCCTATAATCTATAGGTATTCTGTAAATATTTTAGGGGTGTAATCATGCACCGTATTTGGTCTAATTTTATGTTCTTCCCTCTCTAAAAAAATTACTGTTTATAGCTCGTGTTAGGATCTGGTAAAATGCAGTTAATTTACTGCAAATACACGTTCCTCATGACCTAGCTAGTGAAGTTGGTCATAGTCCTAGGGCATAGAAGTTAGAATCAAGACTTGTTTTTATTTTTCACAATTGACATTTGCTTACAATTAATAGTATCACGTGTTATTTATTACACTCGAACCAATTTTCTTCCATAAATCTCACCAAACTGCTCTTATTGAAAGCAAAATCTTACCTAGATTTTTAAATTGAAGTGTAGTACTTGATACTGAACCTTGAGATTAATAGTATTTATTACAGGGTCTTGTTAACCGGTGTCCTGGGAGCACTGGTTAAGAAATCTATAAATATAATTTTCAGTTTTGGAAATCTAAACAGTCACTTTTTATTAAGTAATAATTACATTACTTTTTAATAAAAATTTACTTCATTTGGTGCTTAACCAATGTCTCGGGGGCACTGGTTAACATTCTTCTTTATTATATCTCTACTAAAACAAGCTTTTGTTAACAAGTGCTCTTTGTTAAGGATTCAAAAATAGAAACATTATTGATAAATTTTATGTAAAAAATATTATTTTTTAAAGTTTCAATATACTGAATGCATCATTTTAAGATAAAGTTTCTTCTTTAGAATTTTTAACAAGACACTTGTTAACATTTCCTATAAAACAACGCTAACGATACTTTTAAGGTATTAGTTAAACAGTTAAAAGTTGTAATTTTCTGTAAAAAAATTATGCATTTATTACTTTTATATGTAGTATTTGACCAATATTTTCAATACAATATTTTTGTTTATGGATTCATCAAAGATTTTTTTTAGTATACTTATTAGCATAACCTTTATTTATTTGATAAAGGCCAAAACAACTCACACTCTACATGACTTAAAAATTAGGTTCCAAGTTATGTGAATCGTACTCTAGGTAGTACCTATGCTTTATAGAAATGATCCGAATGCGATTTACATTAAGCCCTTCAACTTTGTTGCTATAAGCTTTGAGCATGTGCAATGCAGCAAATGTTTGTTGTATCAACTAAACAGATTTTTTTTTTTTTATAAATAAAATAAAATAAAATCTTCATGCTATCACAAATTTAAAAGAAATATGTAGAGACATGAAACACTAATTTGGAACTGTTACACTCATCAATCCACACATTCACATAGTCACAGGTAGTTGTTGAATCAAAATTTAGACGATCTAAATTTTAAATTAAGTGTATCTTTCCTTTGAAACATATCAAATATATATATTTAAATCTAAATCGAGGTAATGACTTTGTGAATGTGTGAATGTATTAACAACCACAAATTCTAATTCTTCAAAGTTGCGGAGTTAGACAAATCACCATCCTTTGTTTGAAATTAGACGACTTATTCATAAATTTGACAGATCAATTTTTATCATCGAATTATTACTAAAAATCAATAAGTCTTTAGAATCACTTTTTGAATTTAGAAAATCAATTTTGGATCCGTCATTTGTTTAGTTAAGAGAGGGAGATAGCCCTACAAATTGTTCCTATGATCACCTTTTGACTATTGGGAATCTATTTTGAATCATAGGTATATAGCCAAGAGAGGTGAAGAGAGATAGAGTGACCCAAGTCGTCACATTCATTGAAAATGTGGACCATTATAATTTATAACTTCTAAAAACGGATTCTTCAAAGTAATCATCTCAATTTTTTTCATTTGTTACATCTCAACCACATACTCAACATAATCTTCTTTTTTAAAATATTATATCCCTTTTTCTCTTTTATGTTTATTGGTGTAGATACAGCCATCGAAAAAAATTGAGAGAATTTCATTTTAAGAGTATCCATTCGATAACTTCTCTACCATTTTAAAAAATGACAATGTATGATAGAACATCTAACATTGGTTTGTGTCATATGATTATGAATAGGATAATGAACCGTATATCACATCACATGAAGATCTAATGTTAGATACTAATCCAGGAGATCAATTAATTTGTTGGCTAGCTAGTAGCTACTTTAAATCTTCACCAACTTGTAGAGAAAGTCTATGTTGAAAATTCTTCAATTAGAATAGTTGGAAAGTCTAATCACTAAAGCAAATGAAAAGAAAGAATAGGGCATAGAAATCTAAGATGAAGCCTAAATATAGAAAACAGTTATTGACCTTTACTGTTTTTGTTTTCATCAAGTTTGGAATTTCTATATTTGATAAAAAAATGTTGGCCGCAACTCACAAATTTGGGTACAAATAACCAACTGTATGCATATTCGTCCTTGCATACTAAATTTGATAATGAAAGAAAAACATTTCCACTTCTAACCCACTAACATAATTTGTTTGCTAAATAAAGATAAAAATATACAGACAAATAAAAGGTAAATGCAAGGTAGAGAGAAATTGGAAGTGAAGTTGAAACTGTATCAAATTATGAGTTATGCTCTTTATCCAAATGGTTTCGCTCATTTTCAAGTGAAATTCTATTTTTACCCTTACGTAAGTAAGTTAACTCACGCCAGTTATGATGTTAGCGTGACTTAAGTTAGTTATCAGCAACACAACAACCCTCATTTCCAACTTCTGCAAAACACGAAAATTCTACTCCAAAATTCGAAATTCATCATTCTTGCGCCATTCAAACCAAATTTCGTCCACAATATCAAGTAAGTGATTATTATATTACTTCTTTGCATTATTTTGGTTCAATTTTTCGAATTTTTGTAGAAATTGAACATTTTTAGGTTTTTTAAAATTTTGCTTGCATGTTTGTTTTGATGATTGTTAGTGACGAATTAACTTAGGAATTGTTGTTTAGATGTTGTTTATGGTACAATGTGGTAGTTTAGAGTTTAGAAATTGTTAGATTACATAGATGTTTGAAAATTGCACACTACGTGTTCGGTATAATGCCTCAATGATATATTTTTTTGTTTTTTTGGATTGTTAATGATGTAATTAGTTAGAATTGTGTTAGTTAATGTTGATTATAGTTGATTTCACTACAATGTGGTAGTTTATGGATTTAAATGACATTGACATTATAGTATTGTTGTTGTATTATTAAAGATGATATTGGCGAAATTTGAAGTCCGTGGGAAAATGTGTTAAAGATTTTTTACTTTTTGTGCAGATATATCTGAGCAGGAGAGGACTGACCGATTTAGGGCAGGGAGGCCTGCCCCTAATGGTAGTTTACGGAGGGAGAAGGATGCACTACGCCCTCCTCCTGGCCGAGGTCGAGGTCGAGGGAGAGTGGGGGGCACGAGACTTGCTACTGTTGATGCTGTGAGGGGATCGACGTCACAGACGGGTCCATCCCATATTATGGACCCGCCATAGTACCAGCATGAGCAGCATTATCAAGAGCAGACGTATGAGGCGCAGACGTATCAGGAGCAGCCTGAATTTCAGCTGGGTTATCAGTATCAGGAGGGGTATGAGTATCACCAGGGGTATCAGGCTCAGTTTGACGAGGGATATTAGCTTGAGCAGCCTCCTCAGCAGCAGTATGTCGAGCCTCCTCAGCAGCAGCAGTATGAGCAGCATCATCCTCAGCAGCATGCAGAGGCTGGTATGGAGGATGAGGACAGGGGCTTCCAGGGGGGCTTACGACTTGTCTCTTTTACCGGACTTTGGTAAACACGTAGCATTCAAGCTTTGGAACGATAAGACAATAAGTATAATTGCTTTATTTAATTTAATGATATTTTACTATTATGTCAAGTTTATTTTACGTAGAATATGTCATGTTTATTTTACGTATTTAAGTATAGTTGATTTATTTTTTATGTATTTAAGTATAATTGATTTATTTTTAACGTAGAATAATTATTGTTTATTATTATGTCAAGTTTATTTTACGTATAATATTTATAGTTTATTATTATGTCATGTTTATTTTACTTATTTAATTTTATTTTTTTGTATTTCAGTTGCAAACGGATCGTAAGATGAATGCCGTCTCGCACGGGAGGAAACTTAAGCTTTCTGTCTTGTCACTTCCGTTGCCGGTAGAAGATAACCCTTGGTTTTGGGGCCCGGTGGATGCATCCGGTCTAAGGCCCCTCCTTCTAACTGGGTACGACAACATCTCCCACGGGTTAGTGTGTGCTATGGCTGAGAGATGGCATCAGGAGACCAGCAAGTTTCATCTGCCTGTTCGGGAGATGACCATCACACTGGACGATTTTGCTTGTCTTCTAGGCATCCCCGTCGCTGGACGGCTCATTTAGGAGGATGATTTAGATCCTGACCATGGTGTAGAACTGATGGTGACTCACCTATTGTTTCTGGTGGAGGACGCGGTGGAGCAGGTGAGTAATAATTCAGGTGCCTTTGTCACTTACACAACCCTGAAAGAGTGTTATCAGCACTTGTTGAATAGGTGTAACCATTTTCTAGGGGAGGATTTATCATAGGAGGAGGAGGAGCTGAGTCGTATTAGGTCCGCCTGAGTCAAGACGTTTTTGTTGCTCTTGTTTGGCTACACCCTTTTTGCCAGCAAGAACAGCAAAACTGTTAATCTGTTGTGGATGCTTGCGATTCGGGATTTGGCTAACATAGGCACGTGGTCATGGGGTGCGATGAGACTTGCTTTCTTGTATGAGCAGTTGAATCTTACCTTCAGCCCACATGTTGGCTCCATTAGTGGTTACATGAGCTTACTTGTGGTAATATATTTTTTTTTTCTTCTTTTTTTAAGTTAAACATAAATGTATAGTTTCTTGTATAACACTTGTGTGCTGATATAGATTTGTTTCTTTGTTTTTGCAGGGATGGGTTATAGCCCACTTCAGACATGTGGTTCCGAGATCGAGATATCAAGATTATGAACGGGAGAACCCGTATGTGGGTAGATGGAAACCTCATAGGGGGTTTAAACATGTTGATCACTTCAGAGGCTTGTTGGATTCGATGGAGCATTGTCATGTCACCTGGAGGCCGTACAAGCACCAACGAGACGTGACGCCTTTTCAGGACGTGCGCTGGTACTCCGAATGGATCATGGCTGGGAAACAAAAGATGGTGTGTCACTTGCCCGAGCGGGTTGTGAGGCAGTACATATATGTTCAGAAAGTTCCCCGACCTCCTACTACGATTATGCCTCTTGCCCCAACAGATGTGGTTGCTGCCTTCTTTGAGTTTGCTCTACATGTCGTTCCCCAACAGCAGAGGGGTCACCAGGTCCCTGACGACGAGCCTTGGAAACATTCAGATAGGTACATTAGGTGGTTCTACCGTGTATCCCATCCTCTTATCATCAACCCTACTCCAGAGCCTGACATTGTCATCCCGAGACACGTCTACCAGGATATTCTTGTTGACCAGGACTGGGCCAGACATCCTCCCGATTCATTGCAGGTCATTACCAGCATGTGAGACAGAGTGGAGCATGCAATGCAGATTCCAGAGGTGCTTTCAAATCCACTATTCTTCGTCATTTTGGAGGGCCTCCGTACCGATTATAGCGTGTTTGACCATCTGCAGGTTCCACGGAGGAGGTCTAGGAGTCATAGTCCACAGGAGCAGCAATAGTGTCTTATTTTATGACTTGTTTTTATGACTTTTTGGATATTTGTAGTATTTTCCTGACATTTTGGTTGTACTATATTTACATTTGCGCGGTTGCGCTTATTTTTGATATTTACGTTATTTTTCGTTAATATTGCGTGTCTAAATTATGAATGAATGAATGGATGTGTTCTAAATTATGAGTTTTAGTTGAATGAATGAATGGTTGTTCCTATGTATGAACGAATGTAGGAACGAAGCTAAACATGGAACAAGGCATGCTACTGTCTGTCTGTTCTGGTGCGTACAGAACCAACGTGAGTTAACTTATGCTAGTGTTAACACTAGCGTGACTTAAGTCACGTGGCAGTTTGTACTAGCGTAACTTAAGTCACGTAAAGGTAAAAAGGAAATTTCACTTGGAAATGAGCAAAAATGTTTGGGTAAAGAGCAGAACTCTCAAATTATAACTTGATTGCTGAAGTTGTGTTACATGTATAGAAAAAGTAGTAAATCAATACATGAAAATTGGTTAAACTATAAAAAGCCTCATCATCCTTGGTCTTTCATAAGAAAGGCCCAAAAACAAGAACAAAATCAAAACTTGGGCCTTTGGAGAGGGCTGGCTCGATCTCTTATGTGCGAGTACTGTTCTTTCCCAGTTTGTTTTTGTTCATTCCCGTCAAAATAGCCGAGCGTGAGTTAACTCATGCAAGTGTATTATCAACATGAGTTAACTTACGCAGGTGTATTTCTCAGCGGAAATGAGCAAAAAGAGATCGGAGAAGAGCAATTCTCCTTATGTGCTATCTATTATTTGTGTATATTTTTTTTTTTACAAAAATATTGTTAATTTTTTTTTATACACCAACAAATTCCTAGCTAAAGAAACAACACTGCTAATGCCTAATGTTCGTTGTTAACAATTTGTGCAATTCAGAATTGGGAAATGCAACGTTTATTGCAAGCATTAGTGCAGTGTTTCTTTTGCTTAATCTCTTGTTTCCAAACTTGAGCAATATCTTGAGCAATTTGCATAGCATCATATGAAGAACCAGAGAGCCCTCTCTTTGTAAACCCAACTGCATAAAGTCCAACAGTTCCTTTCCAACCATTAGGGAATGGTGACTTTGGAAATCCATTCTTGGAGAAAAACTCGCCTTCCTACACACAAAAATGAATAAAAATAAGATTAGTCATTTGCTCCACACAAATATAGTAAAATACTAATTCCATTTCCAAAAGAGGAAAAAGGTAAAAAGAAGCTTCTAAAACTTCAAAACAAAATATAAAAAATAAATTAGGTATTGGAAGAAAAAAGAGAAAACCCGATAAGACCCAAAAAAAAATTTCAAAATCAACGATGTTTCAAAACCGAACCAAACATCAAATTTGTAAGACCTATGAATCATGTTTCAACTGTTTTGAACAGCTAGGTTCAATTTTTAAAAGTTTATACAAACACACAAAATAAATTTAAAAAAAATTAAATTAAATTTCTCACCTTAAGCCAAGAAGGGACATTGCTACGATATCCTGTAGCAAGAACAACTGCATCAACTTCACTCTTTTCACCATTAACAAGTTCAACATAGCCATTAGTAAACCTCTTAATTCCAGGCACAACTTTTATGTGACCAGATCTAATTTTCTCCAAGGTGCCAATATCCAAAACAGGGGTCTTACCCTTTGTGTTCTTAAGCTCCAAAGGACCCTCTAATGGCCTTTTAAGACCATACTTCTCTATATTACCAAACACTAACCAAGCCAAAATCAACAAAATCTTGTCAACTATCCAAACGGGTAACCATTTCATCATCATAACTGCCAATCCAAATGTTGATTTCCCAAAAACTTCTCTAGGCAAAACATGAACCTGTTCAACCAAAAACACAACAACCTTAATTAGTACCAAAAAAAAAAACATCATCCTCAAATTATTTCTTAAAAAAAAATTTGTCAACAAAAACTTAAAAATCTTCGACCACATTAGTTCTTTCAGAGCAATTTTAGAGACTAAATTGACTAACTCGAAAAACATATGTAGTCAAAGATTTTCAAGATTTTTTATTTTTATAGTTCCGTTTATTTCAGCGACTAAATTGACTTATTTGGAGTACTTACCGAGCTACGAAGAACAATAGAAGGTGATGCATTATGATTGCAAAGATCAAGAGAAAGTTCCATTCCAGAATTACCACAACCAACAACCAAAACTTTCTTCCCTCTAAAACTTTCACCTGATTTATAATCACAAGCATGAATAACTTCACCTTTGAATTCACTCAACCCTTCAATATCAGGCACAACACACTCTGCATTCTCACCAGTAGCAACCACAAGCGACCTACAAATATACTCAACTTCATTTCCATTGGAAACTGTCTCAACTCTCCACAACCCATTAGTCTCATCATATTTAGCAGATTGAACACACTCGTTGAATCGCGGGTTGATTTCAAAGTGTTTCGCGTAGGATTCAAGATAGTTTATGAACTGTTTCTTTGTTGGATATTCAGGAAATTCTTGTGGGAATGGAAAGTTAGGTAGTTGACAGAATTGTTTAGGGAGGTGAAGTTTTAATCTGTCGTATGTTCTTTTTTGCCATAGTGAAGCTATGCAATTTGATCTTTCAAGCACCATGAAGGGTACTCCTTGTTGTTTAAGACATGCTGCTGTTGCTAGACCTGATGGTCCTGCTCCTACTATTATAGGACCGCTTACCCAAATGCAACGATGTGAGACTGCTTCTTCTTCATTATCGACTAGGCGAATCAAGTTCTCCATTTTGTTTTAACTCTGAGTTCAACCGGGAGGTACCGGTGAGAGTGTTGAGTTTGTTTAAGATGTTTGAAAATATTTTGTTTGTGAAAGTTGGAAGTGGTTTGATTTGAATGAAGAAGGTTTGAAGGTTGAGAGAGAGAGAGAGGAACTAAGGTTGAGAATTGAGCATGTGAGTTTGGAATGAATGGAGAGGGAGGGGGGTAGAGGGACTTAAATAGAGGATTTAGGTGTATGATGAAGTGGAGAGTTAATGTGCTTTTTCCTTTCTTTTGCATCACCAGAAGTTTTAGTATAGTTTTTATTTTTCATAAATGAATATTTTATGACATTATTATATGTTGTGTCATTATTTTATTAGATCCTTTTAAGTTGGTCTGCATAAAAAATTGTGCAATAATTTGGTGGGGACTTTTTATTTCCTTTTAAAGTTTTCTTCACCACGTTGTTGCCTAATTTACTATAAAAAACTTCATGGATAGACATTTTAGATTTAATATAGATTGATTTAGTTCGTAGGAATTTAGCTTATATTACACAAGAGTTTATGTTTGAGTTTCGCTATCAATGAGAAGATTTTGTTGGTAGATTAGTATGTTTGAGTTTATGTTTGATCAAAATACCCCGCGTGATTTAAGTCACGCTAGGTACATGACTTAAGTCAGCGTGAGTTAACTCACGCAGGTTATAACCCAACGTGAATTAATTCATGTAGGTTATAACCTAGTGTGAGTTAACTCATGAAGGTTATAACCCAGTGTGAATTAATTCATGCAGATTATATTTCAGTTTATCGAACGTGAGTTAACTCATACGAAAAGTATTTTAATCAGTTTGTATGCTAGTAAGTGTTTTTGTTGGGAGAAGAGCAATTTTCATCTACTTATCTACCTGGCTCACTACAATACAGGGGCCTAATTAAGCCCAAAATTTGAAAATCACATCGCTTTACCTTAATACCATTAAGAAAGACCACACTAAGATCATATCTCTTACTCACTCAAACCTATCTAGAATGTGGGTGTGGCATGAACGACACAGTGGAAGGTTATATATATGATATTGAGAGGCCTTGCTTGCTAGCTAGGGGATTAAGTAAATTAGCAATACAACTTATATAAATAGATCATCTACTAAGCAAGAAGACCTAAATCATTCATTAGCTTTATACATATTCAGGCCTTAATCCTGACACATTCTTGTCCAAGTCAACCCATAATTCTACTTCAATAACATAGATACAATGTAGAATATATTAAATTAAGAGTATTGTAAAAAAGTTAAGAGTATTGTACTACCAACTAAAAGGCATAATTGAAAAGAATACTTAATTTTATAATAAATTTGAAAGTGACGTTCATTTTACAGATGTAGTGTATTATTGTTCCGTACCTCTTAACACTCATGTGGGCCTAAAATACATTAGATGATTACTCACGTATGAAAATCACATAGAGAATTTTACTGCATCCACAGTCAGCCACTTACCTCTATGCAAGCTAAGGGGGTTAGGTACGCAGATAACAGAACCACATCATAAGTTTTATTTAATAGACAAATGTAAGTTTTAAGTAAAACCACCCACAATCAATCTAAACAAAAAAGAAAGTATAACCATCCATCAATTACTCCATCTAAAGATAATTTTATTATTTGATGCATTATTATACATTAAATATAAGGAAAATTCTATGGTGAAGTCATGAAAATGACTTTTTTAGTAAAGTTAACACTATAACATCAAAAATGTAATGAGTAACACCCCACTGTTTGTACAATGACATCAAAAGTTCAGTCCTCATAG
>Ga0315914_1003579_pt1 | contig 23564 bp, 12 predicted proteins | sample MpolenodulesMG_FD_203920 | JGI IMG/M metagenome (GOLD analysis project Ga0315914, IMG submission 203920) | Medicago polymorpha root nodule microbial communities from Los Angeles, California, United States - elongated nodules | ecosystem: Host-associated > Plants > Roots > Nodule | place: USA... | reverse complement strand
CGCGCGAAATCCACAATGTCCATCGCCTATAACATCCACCACTTTTTCAATAAATGGAACCATGAACTTTGGCATATAATCAAAAACCGGATTAGACGTTGGAAGCGGAGTAGGCTTTGGAACCGGAATAGGCTTTGGATACCGAGTAGGTGGTGGAAGTGGAGAAAGTGATGTTTTACCAAGACGAGCACCTCTTTTTCTAGAAAATGATGAAGTTGTTGGTGACGGTGATGGTTGGCTATCCGAATTTTGGGAATCAACAACCTCTCACGAAGAAGGGATTCGACTAGTCGATGTATTTTTTCCTCTAGACCTTGCAATGTCCACTTTTTTCATGGCTCCCTTGGTTGGTACTTTTCGTGGTGGTGGAGACATCATGGTGGTTTCAGGAAATGCCAACTGCTGCAAAACCTCTTTGATTTCAAGCTTCATTTGGTAAGGGACTTTCTCGAGACGTTCTTGAATACCACTCCACTCATCATCGACAGAAAAACCATCTTCATTACTTTCTTCGCCCAAACGTAACCTATGTCAATGATGGTGTATCTCATCCAATAAAATTGGCTTGTCTTCAAGGATTTTAGTAGCAATTTCGCATGCATATGGTAGGCTGTAAGATGTCCTTTGAACACAACCACAAATTTCATTGTCCATGCACAATGTTCCCCTACAACGTGACTCTTCCAAATCAATGTTGTCCAAAACATATCTAGACACATGACCACCTAACCCGGAGTACAAAGTGACATCTTTAAATCTATGTCCAATTCGGTAACGCTCTGACCAAATGTTGTTTGTATCGCAGTGAACTGAAGCACCAACATGTCATGTATTTTCTCCCAACAAGTACCCAAATCACCCACACTATTGTCCAAGTATTTATTTACTAGAGCATGAGCCGATTTTACCATGTTGGTGGTTCTGCGACCAAGATGCAACACATGGTCTATCCATGCCCTCACTATTTTCTTCTTCACTTAATCCAAGGTGGTCATGGCATACTTTAGGAAAAGTGGAAAATCACTACAAACATCTTGGAACTCCACTAATGCATTTGCATATAACTCTTGAGTGGGCGATTCAACCATAGCTTTCCATGCCCTCATTATCTTCTTGACAAACATCACCATGTTTCACCTCTTTCCCATCCTTTTTTTCCAAAGGAGCTTTACAATCTAAGATGCACCTTTGTTTAACATTTGCTTGCACATGAAAGTAACAACTCATTGCATAACTTTCGGGGAAAACATTTCCAACCGCGTTCATCAAAGACATATCCCTGTCAGTCACAATCACCTTAGGCATATTCATCTTTGACATAAGAAGTTTACGCATCATTTTTAAAACGAAAACAAAGTTTTCCTCTTTCTTATGTGTCACAAATCCAAACCCAACCGAATATGTCAAATCGGTCAAAGTGACCCCAACTACCTCAAACATTGGCATCTTGTACATGTTGGTTTTGTAGGTGGAGTCCATAACCAAAACCATTGGAAAATTGTTAAACAACTTAACAGATGTTGGATGAGCTCAAAAGATATCTTCAATTGCAGTACTTTCACTTTGTGTTCTTGAGAAATAAGTATAGTTGTGCTCCTCCAACTTCGAGATTAGATATTGCAACGACGTCTTGTCACCTCTATTTGCCTTCCATATTTGTTGACGTTCATTGTACACTTGTTTGATATTTGTCATGCAATGTGATCTTTTGTTCTTCAAATTTATCAAAATATTTCTTGAAAACATCTTGCTCTTGGTCAAGTCACGTACAATCTTCTTGTCATCCTCCTTTAATCTACCTACAAGAATGTATCCTTCTAAAGCCGGCTCCATCCCATGGTTATGAACTCCATTAAGAATGTTCAATCCCCATTCCTTTGTTTGCCTACTAAGATAATCATTAACCATGAATAGGCACCCACATTTTCTTGAGCATGTTGACTCATGCTTCGATATTTTTTTCCGGCACTTTGTGAGCTCCACTCCTTTCACACACTAGTCGCAACATTGGATTGATCAAACTTGATCTTTGTGTAACAATTGTAAATCCCGCCTTATTTGCTTGACGACTTGCCCACTCAAGCAAGTCTTCTCTATCTTTCCATTTAACGTCGTCTGAAGAAAGCCTAGCCGTGTCAACTTCGTGGGCGTGAAGTGGGAGGACACCAGAGTCAACATATCTAGAAGCGACAACATGGACGGAAGCTCCATCAATGTTTGGTTTGACTTCAACCTTAAGCAGTTTGACATCTCCGAAAATTTCGACAAAATTTGGTTTTGTCTCTCCCGGATCATCTTTCGCGTTCTCAACCATTACTATAATTAAACAACACAAAAATATGAATTAACAACTAACTAATGCATAAACATCAATGCCATAACGAATTAAAACAAAAAAACACAAAGGAAAAAGTAATTGTGCAAAATGGCAGAAGCTGCCATTTCTGCGTTTTTTCTAAGTATTCCTCGGCAGTTGACTGCCGAAGTTACTTCGGTAGTTAAGTGTTGATCCCCCCATAATTCGGCAGTTAACTGCCGATGAGTCCCATGACAGGGTTTACGTAAACTGACGTAAAATACCCTAAAACCATCTAAAAATGAACGGATTAAAATGCTCAATACTTGTTTTTTTACGTCAAAAGTGTGTTGATACCTCCTATGCTTGATGCTTCATTGATTTTGGAACAAGATTTGATGAAAAAAGATATTAGATTTGGGGGATTAGATGAAAGTGGTATGGAAGTTGATGAGGAAATAGTGTGTAAGGGGGAGCAGGTGGCTGTTTCATCTGATGAAACATTTTCTCGGCAGTTAACTGCCGAAAAAACCTCGGCAGTTAACTACAGTCGGATTTGGAAATCCTTGACAGTTAACTGTCGAGGGACATTTACGTCTTTTATATGTGTGTTTCAGCCTTGTAACTTGTGTCAACAACCATTTTCATGGACATGGTAGCTGCTAGACCCAATAATGTCGAATATGATTCAAAGTTTGAAAGCCATTTTATGGGTTGGAAAATATTGAGCAGACGGAGGTGGTAATTCCTTGACGTGGAAAGTAAAACATACAAAGATAATAAAATATAAAATACTTAACTAAAAAAGGTATAGTTTTTTTATAGCCATTGTTTTTAGAGGAATTTATAACTATGTCATTAATAAATTTTTATAATAATTTATTATTATAAAAACTGAAATTGAAAAATGTGTTTTTATTAGCACATTTTTCTTTAAAAGACTCGTTAACAAAAACCTTTATTATTTAATATTAGGAGAATGCTAACCAGTGCCCTAAGTGCAATGGTTAAGCAACCAAAATAAGTAAGTTTTTAATAAAAAGTAGTGTAATTATTACTTGGTCAATTGTAACAGCTTACTTTTTCAAGACAAAATTTCTATTTATGGATTCCTTAACCTAGGGCACTGGTTAGCAAGATCCTTAATATTAATATCTATATAAAATCATCAAATAATACTACAACCTCTTACATGTAATACATATGACTTGACTTCTGGAAAAAAAAATAGTTGACTTGACTTGTATGCAAATTATTTCATCCATAATGAAAGACTTGGAAAAATATGTTTTTTACTAAGTCTTTGGAATTTGGAAAGTTGACTTGACTTAACTCGTAAGAATGCTGCTTTTCAATGTCATTTAAAAAGATAAAAATTTATATTATATTTGTTAATTTTTTTTAAAAGATATTATATTTGTTATATTATTGGTATCAATGAAAAAAATAAGTATAATTTGTTATAATATAAAATTGCAAAATAATTTATAATTTACTAACGCAATAAAAAAATTGGATAGACGGGCCGTCTGAATACTAATAATTAATAATACAAGAATAATCAATTCCCTTCCTAAACCTTCCAAATTCTTTTGAGGGAAATAGATATATGCTACAAATCTTTCAAAAAAAAAAAAGATATATGCTACATTGTTCACAGAAACAAAAAGACTGTTTATTAGAAAAACCAAGTCTTCTAACCGTATTAAAAGGGCAAAAGAAAGATCAAATGGACATTATAGCTAGACCCAATAATGTCCAATATGATTCAAAGTCTTGTAAGCCATTTTATGGGTCGGAAAATATTGAGCAGACGGAGGTGGTAAGGTTCCTTGACGTGGAAAGTAAAACATACAAAGATAAAGATAATAAAGTATAAAATATTTTCTTCAATCCTATTGAATTTTTTGATTCATTACATAAATGATGTATTTAGTTTATATTACAGACTAGATACATCAATTACTCAATGAATCTAAAAAGTCAAATTTTTCTTATAAATAGGACTCGAGGGAAGTAAAACATACAAAGATAATAAAGTATAAAATATTTCCTCCGGTCATATTTATAAGAAACATTTGACTTTTTTGATTCATTGTATAAATGATGTATTTAATTTATATTTTAGACTAGATACATCAATTACTCAATAAATCTAAAAAGTCACTTTTTTCTTATAAATAAGACGGGAGGAGTACGTAACTAAAAAATGTATAATTTTTTTATAGCCATTGTTTTTAGTGGAATTTATAACCATGTCATTGATAAAAAAAATTTAATAATTTATTATTATAAAAATTGAAATCGAAAAATGTGTATTTATTAGAACATTTTTCTTAAAAGACTCGTTAACAAGAATTTTTTTTATTTTTTTGTTCAAGCGCTAACATATTAATATCCATATGAAATCATCAAATAATATTCAACCTCTTAAATGTAATATACAGATGAATTGATTCCTAAAGAAAAAAAAAACAGTTGACTTGACTTGACTTGTATGAAAATTATTTCATCCATAATGAAAGACTTGCAAAAATATGTTTTCTAAGTCTTTGGAATTTGGAAAGTTTTGGACCATATTGAATTACTCCATCCGTTTTAAATTGAATGTCGTTTAAGGTTTTTACGCACATATTACAAAATGCATTAATTAAAAGAAAGATAAATGTTATTTTACCAAATTATCCTAATCAACTATTGGTTTGTTTTTCCTTAAAGAAAAAATAATACTTTGAAAATAGTGTACATAATATTAATTGAAGGATACAATTGAAAAGAAAAAGTTATTATTGCATTGGAAACTGAAAATAACATTCATTTCAAAACAATTTTTTTGGCTAAAACGACACTCATTTTAAAACGGAGAGAGTAACTTTTTGTGTAGAATTGAAGAAATATGTTCTCAAGTACGATATAGATTATTTACCTCACAATCGAACTTCATATTACTTTAATTCATCTAAGTACAAAATTGCTATTTAACTCATCTTATGTTGAAAAATTCTAAATGTTAGTATATGAATTTTGTATAATGTTTTAACATATGCAAAAAAATTGTTTAAAAATGTACGATTTAAGGATAATTAAACAACTTAAATTTTTTTATAGAGACTAAAAAAACTATCAAAATCAAGTACCGATTAAACTTAAAATGTTCTGACAACTTCATTCTGCTATTCCCAACTTCTTTCCTGGACATTTCGTTGGCTAGCTAATTACTAACAAACGGAATTATCATCATGGAACAATCTTGGTAAATAAAAAGTGTGCTCTTGGAACATCTCTTGTTTTGTGAATGGCCTTTTTATCAAACTTCAAATGAGATGAATTATCTGAAATAGTTCTGATGACATACTTGTCCATCCTGTTGTAGCATATGTAATGTAAAATGATGCCTACAGTCAAATCAAAATAAATTGCATGTATCCTTGAAAAACATGGAAATATAACATTGAATCTTTATAAATTGGTCATTAGGTATGAGTAAATGTTAGACATTTTGTTAACCGTGGGACGGGCCGGACTTTGGGGTGTGCAAAGAGCTCAGCCTCTTCAATCTATGGGCCTCAAAAAAAATTATAGCTCAATAGTACTATTAAGTACTACCCTACTAATTTTTTTTTCCTTATTCACTTTCTCTCTGATACCACGCGTTCCAGCACCATCACTACATCAGACTTTCCTTTTCTTTTTCCCCGATTTGATTTCCTTTTCCTCTTTTGTTGTCTTGTTTTAGACCTATTAGAATTGAGTCCTCTTGCTTTTGGTGTTAGGTGGGTGTTTTTTGGGAGGGTGGTTTGAGGTTCCTCATGTATACAGTAGTGGTTTTCATTTTTGGGTGTATCGCATATATACAGCACCTGGTATTTATCTTTTAAAAATTTTAAATAGAACATTGTTCTTTTAAAAAAAAATATGTTTTTATTTTATTACGGGTCTCTTTTCACTTACAGAGCCGAACCTCCGAATTTGTAGGGGGACTTAAAATGATGCCTACAATGAAATCAAAATAAAGAATATCCTTGAATGGAAGAAAGAATATAGTAATGTTTGAGATGTATTCTTGAATGAAGGAAAGGATATCCATAACAGGAGGAACCAATTTCAGAGACAACTGAAGAATATGACTGGGAAGGTATCCTATAATTACTTTAGTAACAAATTTTCTGCTACAAGATTTAGATAAGATTCAGTAGTTTTCATCAACAGATTCAACTCCAAAACATAAAGGTGTGCCTTCCTAATTAAGAAGATATAGCATCCCAGACTCAATAGTCAAAAAACATAAACACAGATAAACACACTTTAATTATTGTTGTGATATTGTTGGCAGATACTTTTCTGTTTGAAACACTCCAAAGAAAAACACAAGAGCTAAGTCTGATTGCTAAAGTATTTTGTGAGGACCATCCTGAAGTGAAGGGGCATCTAAAGCCTGAACAATCTTGTTCAATTTTAGCAATCAACATTCAACAATGATTATTATCTCTAAGAATTTTTATTAATTGAGAGGGTTCAATTAAAGTATTTAAGAAAACTATTTGTTATAAAACCATTTGATTTGATGATGTAGAATAATAGCACTTACGAAATTACAAGAAAACCAATTAAAAACTTTAATTTCACCATTTTTAAAGTATAAACATCTTTATTGATGGGCGAAAACTATGTGATTTAAAAATTGGAAGAACAATTTTATTAATAAGTAAAAATATAGGGACCAAATACTATCAAATGTTAAAATTCGGGGTCTAACTCATCCTTACAAAACCGGCCTGTAAGATAAAGATTACCCTCACATTCTATAAAAAGATACTGATAGTTTAATTGTACCGATCACATAAACAACAAATTGGTGAGCAATTCATCCCTTAGTTAAATCAAATGAATGTGCCGAGGGACAGTTCTGACTTTCCACAGCTTGTTCCGCGCTTTACCATCAAAAGGGTTATGAGAGTGATTAAAATTTATAGCTTATTGCTCATCCTTGACAAATTTCTATGCCGACTTAACCGAGAATTCTCCATTTTCATTCACCATCAAATGGAAATTGTGAATCATTGTCTTACATAAAACAAACTCAGAAGTCAGAGAACAATCTTGAAAAATAAACAAATCTTGAGAAATGCTAATAAATTAAATGGGTGTATCAAAATTTGCATGCATCAATTAAAGTAGAGAGGGGAGGTAATTAAAGTTAGAGAATAGTAATTAAAGAGGGGAAACTGAACATTGAACAGTCATGAGATGTATCTGATGCGTGTCGGCCACGTATCGGAATTTTTTATTTTATTTTTTTAATTAAAAATTTCTGATACTCCTTCGATACATATCGACAGCGTATCGACATATCGCCATGTATCGGGTACGATTGGTGGCAATTTAAGTGTATCGGTGCATCATAGATCATTACTGTTTACTAAACCCCTTTGACAGTTGTATCATACTTCTCCTTTCAAATTGTAACTTTTGAATTAGTTTTCAAATTGCAACATTGTCAGATCAATATCTAACATTAGTTCCTTATTAAATTTGAAACAATGTCCATTTATGTTTATGAGTCCATCCTATTATGAATCCAAATTTTACATCAGCTAAACCAGAGGGTGTGAACTCCACACTGCTAAGCGATCTACATTATTCTATAAGAGATCCTGCAAAAATAAGAATTAATTTTAGTACTTGGAAATATCACCAAATCAGTGCAGTTTTAGTACATGAAAAAACATAAAAACAAGTAACTAATCATTTAATCGGGACTTGTGATATGTATAGATTGACTTAACTATGAAAACAACAATGATATATGTTATGAGATTGATTTTTTATCAGTGAGAAATGCAATACAAATTATAGAAACGCTTTAGTTACATATATATCAACAAAGAAAGATATTTTTAATATTAATAGTATTCATGATCAAGTTAAATCACAATTTCAGTAAAAAGGAACATAAGTACCTGCTAGGTGCATTCACTGCTTCCACCACATGAAGATTCTCAATAGTAAAGTATTCAAGAATATGGAGTAGGTTTCTCTCCAAGACGGTAGTAACAATATTGAGCCTACAAAACCAACAAAACCAGTGAAGAATCCTATCCCCATGCTCATGTATAATGCTTCCAAAAATATTGAATTGTCATCTCCTGCATCAGTTGTTGGCACTTGATGTTTTGATGGATCTTCTTCTGGACAATTTATATCAAGAGGTTCTCCACAAAGATTGGAATTTCCTTCAAAACTCGAAGCATTAAAGCTCTGCAGCTGCGTTCCAATTGGAATGTTTCCCCAGAGCTGATTGTTTGACAGATCCAACATGGCGAGACGATCAATGTGAGCTAGACTGGAAGGAATTTTGCCTGACAGATGATTTCTTGAAAGATCAAGAAATTCAAGCAACTTGAAGTTTCCTATGTTTGAAAGGATTTCCCCACTGAGATTGTTCCTTGACAAATTTAATGAAATCAATCCAATTAAGTATTGAACTTCCGTTGGTATTTCCCCTGTAAGATGGTTGCTTGAGAGATCAATGGTTTTTAAAAACCTATCTGCATTTTTGAAGTGTTGGTCTACACCTTTCCACATCAGTAATAGGTTGAAATCATACCTTGCAGCATAACCCGATATATTGGTTGAATACACGTGGTATACTGATGTAGTTGAGCTACTGAAGTCCTGAGTCATTGAAGTAAAATTCTTTATACAAGTTGGGATTCCTCCTGATAAGTTATTTAGTGACAAATCCAAGACTTGAATTTTTCTCAAATAACAGAGATTTGAAGGTAAACTTCCATACAAGTTATTGGATCGAAGGCTTAAGATTTCTAAATTTTGCAAGCTATCTCCAATCCATGAAGGTAATGGACCATGAAACTTATTTTCTCCAAGATCCAACAAAGCCAAATTGTTTGAGCAATTCTTCAATGAAGAAGGAAGTTGTCCACTCAAATTATTATTTCTTAAAATCAAAGCCTCCATATCAACAAGAGTTCCCATTGAGAAGGGAATGTTTCCTGACAACTTGTTATTGCTTAGGTCAACAAAATGTAATGAGGTTAAATTATTCCAACAATCAGGAAACTCACCCTTCAATTGATTGTTTGATAAATCCAAAATTCCCAAAATGTTCGGATTACTTTGGCTGCATAGAAACGAAGCTAAATCTGAAAAGTTATTATTGGACAGAAATAGTGCTCCTGCTTGCAATAAAAAAGAAGGAATGGAACCTTCAAACTGATTTGAACTCAAATGTATTTCAGGATAGTTGGTAAGATTGAGTTGCAAATTAGGAATCATGCCAGTGATATTGTTGTTTGAAATGTCCATGCGGGCAAGTGTTTGCAATTTACCCCAAAACCAAATAGGTATTGGAGATATATTACTGACATTTGAAAGGGAAAGAATGGACAAGTAATTTTGTGTTTGAAGCCAATTAGGAAATCTAGAATTCAGATTACAATCTGATATATCCAATTTTACTAATTGAAAAGGAGGAACCCAATCATCACTAACCTTCACAGTCAATGAGTTGTCGTACAAAAATAGGTATTCCAATTTGGAGAGGTTAGTGAAATGGGATTCAGAGATGACACCTTCAAAAGAGTTTTCACTCAAGGTCAACCAATATAACTCTGTAAGCGATCCGATGCTCGCGGGTATTTCTCCAATTAATTTATTGTCATCAAGATCCAACACTTTCAAAGATGAGTGGATTGAAAAGTCCGGTAATGTGCCCGAAATCTCATTATTCCATAACAATAGTACCTGCAACGATGATACATTTCCAATGCAGTGGGAATAGTTACTAGAAGTGATAAAATCTAAATCTCCACTCAATCGGTTACCAGAAGCTTGGAATGTCTGCAAGGTGCAAATATTCCCAATTGATTTTGGGATCTTTCCTTCTAGACTGTTACTTGAAAGATGGAGAGTTACAAGTGAATGCATTATGTTTCCAAAATCATCAGGAATGGTACCTCTCAACAAGTTATTAGAAAGGTCAAGTTGTTGAAGATTGGAGCTGTAGTTAAGAGAACTATTTGTAAAGTTCAAATGGGAATCCAATAAAGGAAGAATATTGGATCCAGCAAGACTACAATTTTTTAGATGCAACTCTTCAAGGCTTGGAAGCCTCATTAGAAATTGCAAGGTGTGATGAGAAGAATCGTTGAGAATTTGAACTCCAGTCAAGTCAAGAATCCTCAAAGAAGAGAGATTTGTTAGCCACTCAATTTGGTTGTTGATTCTAAGATTGGGATTGGAACTGAGTAAAAGAGACTGCAACAATGAAAGATTTTCGAGTTGGAAAGGGATTTCTCCAATGAGTTCATTGTAGCCAAGATCAAGGTATCGCAATTGTGAGAGATTCCCAAGTTGAGAAGGGATTTCTCCAATGAGTTGATTTTCGCCAAGATCAAGGTGTCGCAATTGTGAGAGATTCTCAAGTTGAGAAGGGATTTCTCCAATGAGTTGATTTCCGCCAAGATCAAGGTGTCGCAATCGTGAGAGATTCTCCAGTTGAGAAGGGATCTCTCCAATGAGTGCATTCTGGCTAAGGTCAAGACTTTGAACATAACCAGTTTGGTTGTTGCATTGAACTCCCTTCCATTTGCAACAATCTGCATTTGGACCGTCTTTCCATGTGGATAACATGCCATAATCATCTTGAATGCCTTGTTTGAATGTGAGGAGTGCACGTCTCTCCCTCTCTCTGCACTTTGTGTCTCCCTTCTCTTTTAGTGAGTTGAACCCAGCAATGAATGAGAACACCAACAATGCATGTAATGTAATAATATTATAGTTTCTCATCATAATTTCAACAACAAAATAAAGATGAAATTCTCTTATGGATGTTATATATTTAAGAGTTATACAAACACACACACATATATGGTTACAGTGTATTATAGACAAATTCAGTAGTGGAAACACAACATATAATTATGGTTACAGTGTGAAGAAAAGTGATAAGGAGCTTAAGTTGAGGCATTGGCAAGGGATTTATAATGAGAGAAACTTTTGCTAAATTGAAATTGGTTGAAGGCTTGAAGCATAGCATTATTATTCATATCTTGTATAATTAAGAAGAAGGAACGGTTGAAGGTTGATGAAAGTATTTATTTCTGAAAAGTACTACTACTACATACCAGCTCACATTCATTGCATGTCAACACATCAATTCAAAAATAGTCTCTTTTTTTTTTTTTTTAGAGAAACAAGCTTAATGCATTTCATTAATAATAATAGGTTCAATACATGTTGGAATGCGAGAATAAATGCGGAAACTAGCTTCTGACAAAGCCGCCTGAGCTAAACTATGAGCAACTTCGTTCGCTTGTCTCCTAATGAACTTAACATGAGAGTTCATAAATTGTTAAAACTTGTGTGCACAATTTTGTTAAGTTTTACAAATGAATTTGAAATCCGATCTAAGCGGTTTAGGTAAAACATATCTAATCATGTCTAATCTTTTTTGATTTTATGTGATTTTCGGTTATTTCAATCAATTTGCGGTCTTATTTTGGATTAACTCAGATATGAACACCCCTAATTTTCTTCTTTTTCTTTCTTACTTGGTGCTTTTTAGCGGAATGAACACCCCTAATTTATATAATATTTGAAGGGTACTTCAAATAAGAAATATGGTGATTTCTTCAATTCAAAAAGATAAATAAGAAAATAAAGATGGGGATTTCTTCTGAGAACCGAAGGGTTAACTCCCTGAGAAGAATGATATTATTATGCAATTTTAGTTTATGATTCATTGTACTGTATTACAGCTTGTGAAAAAAAATGCAACATATCAAAAATTTGTCGGTAAAAAAAAGAAGTTAATGTACAATTGAAAATAGAATATGAATCTCTTAGAAAAGACAAGAAAAACTTAAAACAGGTCTTATAGACGAATTAGTACTCCTTATTGCAGCTGCTACTGAGCACACCAAAACTTAAAATTTGAACTTGTCAGAATCTACTATAAAGAACAATAATTCTACTTTAAACACTAAAACTTCTTAACAAAATTTCTTGGCAGCTATGGATAAAAAAAGCTGATCATTATTATGACATGAATAAAACAAGATCACATGATAATAAATACTCTCTCACATGAGACTATTTGATGATCTGTATGAGTTCCATTTATGATGGGGATGTTAATGAATAAGTGTCGGCATGTATCATTCTGTTCATAAAGTCGGTGTTAAACTTTTCTATAATTATAAGGTTTCTTGGATGAATCCTGTTTTTGGGATAAGAAACAAAGCAGATAATTCACAATTCATTTCCTACACTAGTTTGGGATTTACCCTTAGCATCAGCAGCATAATCAGATGCAAAACTTTTAAAAGTAAAATGTACTACTATATACTATATATTCTTAAATATAGAATCTTTTTGGAGGAAGTCCTTTTTGTCTCTTTTAAAATCTAATTCAATTTTTTAACTGTAATAGAATTTCTTTACTAATAACCTATATTATTTTACATTTTTTTTTAACTAACAATACATAGTACTCGTTCCTGTGAGTTTAGCTCAGTTGATAGGGACATTGCATATTTATGCAGGGGTCGGGGTTCGAACTCCGGACACCCCACTTCTCTACATTTAATTATGTGAGCTCTAGCCACTAAACTACTAGAAGAAAAAAAAGAAAAAAAAACAATACATAGTACTCCATATAAAACCAACTTTTTCTTCTTACTGATGAACTAGAAAAAATAATACCAATTGTTTAACAAATATTAAACTATAGAGCAATATTTGCAACATTTGTTTTAACACACTCTTTCCAATCATTTTTATTGAGTAAAATACATACCACGTTTGAAATGGATTTTCTCTATAAAGAGAGTGAGTGTTAGAAAATGTATGTTAAAATAAGTGTTACTTGCATTATTCATTAAACTGTTACCAATTTTTTAAATTTCAGTTTTTATGATATGGTCATCTTCCTATATTTGCATAAGTAGTAAAATGTAAATAGCTATAATAACAATGTGCAGTTTTTCTCCATGTTAGAGATTTAGACACCTTAATCGAGTGGTCAGAGATTTGATCTTGACTTTTGTGTAGAGATAAAATTGATTGAGAGAGAAGAAATCACCTTACCCATCTAATAAATTCTCCAACATAAATGTTGAATAGAGATAGTTATAAAAAAAGGTTTTCTATCTAGTGCCTTAAGAGTAATGGTTAAAGATGTCAAAAATAGAATTTTTTTTTATTAAAAACAACAACTTTTTTATTTTATAAAGTTAAACATTCCACTTTTCATCAATTTCTAATGCATATTTTTTATATTAATCTTCTTAACTAGTGCCCTAGCATTTCCCTATAAGAAAATGTAAATAGTGAAGTCAAACTATTAAATGGTCAATGAAAAGTGAGTAGCTCAAGCAGAAGAAGGGTCTCTAATACTATTAGAAGATACAGTAAAACACAATAAATTCTAATTTTAACTACCACCTGTCATTTAGTATAATGTTTTTTTACCCCCACTCCACTCATAGTCATAGATACAATAATCCTATCACTTTCAACACAGCCCAGCTACTTATAATAAGTCTCTCAAACTACTAATACAACCAGAGAGTCCTTCATACTGCTTTGGATTCTCCCAATTTGTTTACCTTTATTGAATCGTTCCTTTCACTTTTCTGCCAACACTCTGCACCCTCTCTCTCTCTCAGCCTCCACCACACTATCCCTTTCTTTCTCTACACAATTGCTGCCTGCCAACACATAACTAGAAAAAAAAAACCATTCATTGCTCAAAACTAGATATAATGACAAACTTTTCATTCTTGGTCTACTTTGACAAAAAAATTAAATTGATTCAATTTTGACTTTTTTTATTTTGTCACATTACAACTGGCATTAGAAATTAGAAATATACCTCAGTTAAATCACATTAAATTTTTCTACTTAGAAAGATGTGAATGCCTTCAACAAGTGATATGATAGATAGATATCCATGGCTTCACTTAATTCATATCTACTCATCTTGTTAATGGTCATCATATTTATATTTCACCTTCTTCTGTATCCAGTTTCTTGCTTCTATCAACCACATTCTGCAATTCCTCCAAGGGTAGGCTTTTTTTTTCTTTCTTTTCTCCCTCATTCACTCATTCCTTTGCTTTATTATATGTATGTTGTGCATAGCTGGTTTTAAAAGGAATTTGTGCATGTTTGAATCGACGGTGAATTTGCCAGAATACGGTATATTACCGTGATTTCGGCAAAGTCATGATAACACTCCGATTTTGTTGAAGCTCTGAAGTATAGTTTCCGTATGTTGTGCATAGCTGGTTTTAAAAGGAATTTGTGCATGTTTGAATCGACGGTGAATTTGCCAGAATACGGTATATTCCCGAGATTTCGGCAAAGCCATGATAACACTTCTATTTTGTTGAAGCTCTGAAGTATAGTTTCCGTTAATTTTATAGTGAATTCAAACATGCACCAAGTTTCAACAAGATGAAGTGTGACCTTGATTTTGCCAAACTGACCGGATACAAAGTTAGTTAACTGAGTTTGTTAACCATGTGTGTAGGGTTTATTATTTGAGGAGAAATACAGGTTAGGTTCAGCTCCACCTACATGTCACAACAAATGTAACCAATGTCATCCATGCATGGCAGTGCAAGTTCCAAGCCATGAACATGTTCAGCCAGGTCACACTGCCTCAACTTCATCCATGGAAGGTGGTAATTTCTTTCTCCAAGGTAATAATAACGGATACTCAAATTACAAACCATTGAGTTGGAAATGCCATTGTGGTGGCCACTTTTTCAACCCCTAGAAATTCCATTGTTTCTTCTTATCTTTGATGAATGAAAATTAAAATTATTGTAAAATTGAAAATGCATCTTTTCTTCTTTTTTGTTTTTATTTATTTATTTATCTAAATTAATTAATTACGTCAGCCGTGATTGTATACATTGGAGTTTGATACACTTGTACAAAAGTTTGTTACAGACCTGAAATATTATTACTTTATGGTTGCGTCTAAATTTTGTACTAAAAGTTTCTTTTGAACTGTTTTTATTTCTTTATGTTTTTGTTAAGTCGTGTATGAAAAATTGAAGTTGTGATATTTCATAAGAAATGTTAAGTACCCTCATTATTTCTTTTTAGTTTTCTGGTGATTTTTTTTTTATTATCTTGGATGTTTTCTTGGTTCGCATGTCGAAATTTTGAAGGACCACACTACATATAGTTGTGAAAAACTTTTGCAGATCAATAATTATTGTTTGTTTCCGTCTGAAAACTGGACCGGGGCATTATAATATATTTTACTATAATAATGTTTTATGAAAACAACATTTCAAAAGATTTTCCAACATAATAATCCAAAACAATTTACATCCCTTAAACACAAATTTGGTATCATAATAAAACCATCGTGAAATTTAAAATTTGGATAAATCAACATGTATTAAGTTTCTAAGTTCTAACATAATCTCTCATCTACCAACATCCAGTGAAGTCGGTTCATTCCTTAGAAGATTTCTTTTATGGACTTTGAAACTTAAACAAACAGCTGATATGTACAAAAATCTTGACCAAAAAAAAACAAATTTTCATGATATATTCTGAAAGAAACTTGTTCTGATTAGTTTCAATATTTTATTAGTAATTGTTATACTTAATGGTTAGTTCTACAGTGCACAAATGAGTTAGTTGTTGAAAGTTTGTTTTCCTAAGCCATAAGAATTGGTCTAGTGGTGATGGGTTTGAGTAGTATGCATGAGGTCCTAGGTTCTAACCTCATTGGCTCCATTGTACACACAAAAATAAAAAGATGAATGTTTGTTTCCATCATTAGATTAGATTAATAAACTTATTATTGGATCAAGTGAGATATGTTGAGATTTATTAATCTAATATTGAAAAAAATTAAACTTGTGCATTGTACAAAAATATCTTACATGTTTTAATGGAAATGTTTTTCTAATCAGCAAAGACTCATTATGAGCTCAACTAGGATTTCCAAAACTAAACAAGAAAACTTTCTTGATAGATTCGCAATAAGGTCAAAACTAAACTAGATTATGTGGATCATATGCTATTGGTATTAAGAAAATTTGATGGCCGAAATTCATTACATTTTGGTGTGAACTGAGTATCTTCTACGTGAATCAGATACTGAATATCTTTTACGTGGATTAGATTCGAACTCTTAAACTCTAGTTAAGATGGAAGAGATCTCTGACATCTCATTCAAGTGTTTTTGGGTATAAAATTCATTATTTTAGTATCAATTCATGTTTTTTTTTTTTTTAAGGAAAAAAACCTCTTTTTTGTTTTTGTTTTGAGTAAACCCTTTTTCAAAATATCAATTTGGTCGCCTTGTGTTTGTGCTTCCTGCCGTCGCAATCTCCCGCTGCATCGTTGTCAATTGCACCGTGTGTCACTTGTCATCGCTCGACTCTGTGCCCACACCACCAGTAGTTTCTCTATGCAAATAGAAACCATTTGCCCAAGTAAAGACAATGATGTTGTTATGAAAGACCAACTTTCACAAGATTTTATCCACTTGCTGTCTTCTTTTTGTATTTGCCATCACCTCCTTACAATGTCTTGATAAGGCTCTATTTGGTAGTAGTTTAGATGAGAAAGCAGGTGAGGGATTTGAGGATAATGCAAATGACCGTAATCGTCATCATCAGTGTTAGTCCCATAGTATAACCGGTACTATAGCCAAAATTAACATTGGTGTGCAAAATAAGTTAACAGTAAGTTTTTATTTTTTTTTCCCTTCATGAATAGCATTGACTAAAGTAAAATCCAAGAATATAATCCAATGCTGTCCAAAAACAACATCCAAGAATATAACTAAAATGTAAAATCCAAGAAAACAAGCAATAGATGACACAGAGAGCATGTAATAACCTATGACCTTTCTTCAAATCCGCCTATGTCTATAAGGAGTAACAACCTATATATACCAAGGTCATGAATGAAGCATCCATAATAAAAGGAAAATAAAATTTATGACACGTACAAGTTCCAACTTCCCACGAAATATCATCTCATACCGGCGGCAGTCTTGCCTTTGCTCAACTCCGAGAGTTCCTCAATCAGTTTTCTCTCATCGCTGCTCAGTTTTTTAGGAATCTCAACTTGCACTCGAACGAATTGATCACCCCTCATATTCTTCTTATTCAGCAGAGGAACACCTTTCTTTGCCATAACAAGTGTTGATCCTGGTTGTGTCCCAGATGGGATTTTCAAATCCACCATTCCATCTACAGTTGGAACCTTAATTGTAGTCCCCAAGATTGCATCAATATAAGACACTTTACAAGAGTATAAAATGTTGGTGTCTTCTCGTTTAAGCACAGGATCAGGGATAACTTCAAGAACAACAAAGAGGTCACCGGGAGAACCACCGCGCTTTCCAGAGTTACCTTCATTTCGGACCCTTAAACGGCTACCAGAATCCACGCCGGCTGGAACCTTGAGACTTATCCGCTTTGTTTTCCTCACCCGGCCATCCCCAGAACATGTACTGCAAGGGGTTTGAGTTTCTCCAGTCCCATTGCAAGACGAGCAAGTCATAGACTGCTGAAAGATACCCAACGGAGTCCTTGTTTGAGTGACAACCCGTCCCTGACCACCACAAGTGTTACATCTGGATGATTTAGTCCCTGGTTTAGCTCCTGAACCGTCGCAAGTTCCACACTTCTCTAGTCGCCTAATCTCTATCTCCTTTTCCACTCCGAAAACAGCTTCTTTAAAGTTCAAAACAAGACTGTAATACTCATCTTCGCCATTCATTGCTCCATTCCAAGATTGTCTGCTGCGACCATCCATGCCCTCAAATAGCGACTCAAACAGATCAAAAGGGTTGCTGAAATCCTATAATCACAAAGATTTTACATTTATCAAAAACAATGTTATGACAAATTAAAATTCTCCATAATCTTTGTAGGTAACTTGGTAACTTACCCCCATGCCCCCACCAAATCCTGGCGAACCTTTAAGCCCTGCCTCCCCATATTTGTCATATATGGACCGTTTCTCATCATCTGACAAGACCTGAAAAGGATTATAGTTACATAAGATCAGTTATGAACTAAAATGAATTAAGGTCAGTTGTGTTTAATATCCTCTAGTTTTACCTCATACGCATTACTGATTTCCTTAAATTTCTCTTCTGCACCAGGATCTCTGCAGCATAAAGTGAATACACATATATAGGTCAACGATAAGCAACGTTAATAAATGATTATGACCATGTGAAAAAAATTATGCAACTAGAAATTATGGCATGACAGGTGAAAATGCACTTAGCTAAACGACTTCATCTAACAGGCAATTCAGGAATGTACAAAAAAATTGATTTAAAAATGACATGCTACAAGCATTGGTATAATCTAAGACACCCGGACCATTTTGTCCATAGCAATAGTGAAATCGGAGTTAAAGATTAGAAAAGGAAAAAAAGAGTGGGAACAGAGCAAAATACGGATATTAGAAAGCAGATAACTTCAATGGGAAGTGAGGAAAAAAAATACTCACTTGTTCACATCTGGATGATAATTTCGGGCTAGCTTCCGGTAAGCTGAAACATAAACAATAGAAAGAGTTAACAATGCAATGATACCGTGGGGGAAAATGCATAACCAAGTAAATCACGCATAGCATCTAGCTATAATAATAACTTCTTAATCACAACAACCACTCATTAACCCGAGTAATTGATGTTTCTGATACTAGTTTTAAACTTCTCCAAACCTTTCCTGCATTGATTACCAAAAAAAAAAAGTGAAATGAAATAAATGTTTAGTTTGAACTTCTGCAGTCTTGAGCGGAAGTTTTCTAAGAGGACCACGTACAAGTATTCTAGTTTTGGTTTATGTTAGTCTATACAGAAAGCCTCGCAATACAATACCAAAGAGCAATCAAGACGATTAATTTTGAAAATTTCAAAATTTGGTTTGGAAAGCTAGCCCCCGTGTCCTTTTTTGGCATTAAACAAAAATAAACAGCTGTTTAGGGGTTGGGGGAGGGTCTCATGATTATTAGCAACAAGCATTATCAAGTGGCAGACTTCTTTGATGGTTTTAACTGTTAAATTTGATTTACTCATCTTACATCCTTCACAGACATTTTATCTGAACCTTCTTCAGCATTGGTATTAAGGTTAAAGAAGTAGCAAGAGTTATATTAAATGAGATAATCATTCGGATTTGGATTCCCTGCAGTTACAAATCTCTGTATCTCCCGCATCTAGGCAAAAGATTACAATGCTTTTGCTTTACAACATACAACAAGGAAACATACATATGCAACATTTTCTCTCTCTCTCTCTCTCTTGAAAGATGTTTACCTAAATACAGAAGAATTTAGGAAACTCAAATGTAGAGAACCCTGATCCTAATCATTCGTAGTTAACGGACTAAGGCTAATGTGGTCACTGATTTCTGTTAATACAGAGATCACAGCTTTGATAACAAATGGTCATTCAAGAATTCAACAACTAATGAGTAAATAAAAACAATGTATTTAGTTTTGATATCGTTACTTTAATTCTTGTTCTATGTTTTGGCAGACTTCTTGACAGAGTTAACTGTTAGGTTCACTATCAGTACTTCTCTTGCATCCTTCACAAACATTTTATTAGTAAATAGTATTTCAATTAGTCAATGTTAAAGAAACAGCAAGAGTTATATAATATAAAAGGAGATTATCATTCGTCATTAGTTAGCAGACTAAGGCTAATGGGGTAATTGATTTATGTTAATACAGAAAGATCACTGCTTTGCTAAAAATGGTCATTCATGAATTCAACAACTAATGAGTAAATAAAAGCACTGAATTTGAACGCATCAACTAATGATGATGGAGGCAAATCATAACAGTCAAAGAAGGGATTGCACAAGCATACCAGTCTTAATTTCAGATTTAGTAGAATTTTTCGACACCCCAAGGACGGTGTAGTAGTCCTGCATGCGGGTACATATTAGATATTCAGCCAATATATTGGATGGTCATAGTTATATAACCAACTTCAAGAAGAATACTTTCACAAGGAACCCTTGTAAAAGAAATATAGAAAAGAAATCATAGTTTCTTAGAAAAGCATAAGTAATAAAAACTTACTGCATCTGCTCTAACTATCAATCTTGATCCCCTTCGACGATGCAAAGTTTGACGTGAACCTATATTAAAAAGCAAGGAATCCCGAGCAAAAAAGGTTGAACTTGGGGCGGCCATAAAGCTTATCCTGCTTGTAGCACTGCAAGAACAATGATTGGATTGAATTACACTCTACGACACAATGACTTATGCTGAAAAACTGTTCCTAATGAGTAAGGATCTGTTGATTTTAATTTTTTCAAAATTGATTTTTGAACAAATAAAGGTCAAAGTTATAAATTGTGAATCGCAAACCTAACATCTGAATAGTGAGTTGTAAATCGTATCAAATCGTAAGATTCAGAAGTTCAATGCAAAATAACTTCAAATATATCATGTGATGATGTATAGTGTTTAATGCAGTGATTTAAAATGAGGAACCCACAACGCAATTTAATCACAATGTAACAAACACGAATGTTCTATGTCCTAGGTTAAAAAAATAAAATAAAAAAAAAAACAGAGCAAAGGTATGCTAAAATGGTGATAAAGTAATTGATCCAGTGACTTTGTAAGGCCCTCCCTATTTTAGAAGAATGAAAATAGTGGCATGGAATATTAAATAGGGTGTGCTGAGTAGTGCTCCTTTAGAATTTTTTATGTTTAACAATGTCACCTATTTGATTCTTCAAATTCTTTGATGAGAATTGGCGACATAAAAGCAAGATAAAAACACAAATTGTTGAATCGTGCAACTCATATCAGTGATAAAAGTTGCATGATTATATTTCATATTCATCACATGCCACAAATTGTTCACTTGCTAAATAGTGCTACCAATTTGTGCAATTTCATGGTTGAAATAATTGATTTGTTTCAAAGTGATATCATAAGACCCTTAAGAATAGATTGAGAAAAAACCAGATGATTGACTAATTGAATCATCTTAAAATGAAAACATCGTGTCCTAGATGCAAAGGTGAGCAAGAGAGCCAGGCGAATGATACAGATTTTAGAAGAGACGGTTTGGTTTGGAAAATAAAGTATAGTCAGTCACTTTTGAAGAGTAAATGTGAATAATTAAGCGGGTCTCACACCAAGAATCAATTCTACTTGGCGCAAAAAAACTGAAAAATTCCACTTGGCAGTGAGTTTGGTGAAATCACGACAACACCGTGATTTTATTTTGTTGGAGTTCCAAAGGTTGGGCAAAATTACAATGACACACTGTGATTCTGCCAAACTCACTGCCATTCCCAACATTCACTTCCACTCACTACAATCAACTGAACACAATTCAAATGACTAAACCTCGTTTTTTTTTTCTCAACTCCGGTAGGAGTTCAGGGTTTAACCAAAACAGGCAATACACTCTTGCCGGAGATTTCTTTTTAATGAAAATCTGAGTCTATATCCAGAAGTAGAGCTGCTGTAGCTGACAATTAGAGCAACAAAATCACATTTTTATACCGAGTTTTATGGCAATACCATGTGACAACATGATAGATAAAACAACCTCAAAAGTATTTAGCTGTTTCCGACATAAAACATCATGAAAATTAAGAATAAAATAAAGGACTGACTTGTGTCTTGATGATGCAAACTTGGCTATTGTGGTGGATCTGGCAACAATCTGAGGACGAATTCCCCATTGAGTAGCTGATGTACTACCAAAAGGTGTAACTGCCATCTATTCTATATTCTCAAAAAGACAGTATAATATAAAATTTCTTGATGAAATTCTTCTGGCTGCAAAAATATTAAGAAAAAAACAATAAGATAAAGCTACAAAAAGCACTTATTTTTGGAGCCATGAGTAATTGAAAAGAACAATGAAATACAAATTAGTAATTTGACGTGTACAGATAAAAAAGAATTAAGATAAGAAGAAGCCATAGTTATTGAAAATAAATAAAAAAATGAAATTAAGATAAGAAGCAGAAACGACAATAGTTCATCCAATTTATTATCTATAATATAATGAAGAGTGAATAAAAAGAAACGACGAAGATGTTTGAATTTGAATTGGAATAGAAAGAGAAACCTGTGTTGTTGGGGGTTGGAGGCTTATAGGCGCTGCTGCTGTTTGGGAGAGAGAAGTTGGAAGGAGAGGATGAGGAAGTGGAGCACTCTCTGTCTCTCTTTCTCTCTCTAAAATTGTTTTGCTTATAGAGAAGGATGAAAGGGAACTTGGTGGTCGTGTTTTCTTTTACTAGTTTAGTTGTGTAGCCTACACTAATGTTGCCTTGTCGCTCTTTCTAGAACCCTAATAATAATGCCCCCTCACCTCTCATTTCATTTTGGATTATAGCTTTTTAATACTACCATGAAAAATTAAGGAAAATCATTTTATCGTAATTTCAGGGTGAAATTGGTAGTAATTAGACTATGATATGTGGCGTAATGCGCGGATCTTGAGATATTTTGTATATTTGTTTATAATTTTTGTATTGTAAATTTATTTTACGTAGTAAAGACATTTCAAAATTCGATTTCTAATTTAGACTAACCAATCTTCATGTTTGTATGAAGATTTTAAACAAAATGATGTTGCATAGGGTTATTTTGAATTTAAACAATTTTATTTGCATATATAGGTAATGAATTATAATCATTATGTATTTAGATTAAGAGATTATAATTTATTTAGTTTATAAGACAATTGTAAACAATTGTCTTATATGTGAACTCTATCAATTGAGATGACAAAGTTAATATTTGAACACTGAGCTCATACATCTTAGACAATTAAAAGGTTATAATATGTTTCAACTATTCTTAACGATTTTATTATAAAAAAGTAAATGTTACTAATTATATTTGTTTTATGAGCAATATTAAAAGTAATACAATATCTCAGTGAGCATAGCTTAATCAGTAGGGATATTGTATTATGTAGAAGTCAGAGTTTGAACTCATTTATTCTCTTTAAAGATGAAATTATGTTTACTAGACTATTTGACAAAAAAATATAATAACTTTAATTGTACCAACTTTTAAATTAAATTAAACGTTGATGTTTTTTACTGTCCTTCCAATATTAAAGCATAGATAACGAATGCAAGTACGGACACTTAGATATCAATGGAACATAGAAACAAGCTGTATAGTTGTTGCTCACGACGATGTGAAATCGGATACGAGATTTTTTACATACATGGACATGAGAACAAACACT
>Ga0315914_1003577_pt1 | contig 23565 bp, 10 predicted proteins | sample MpolenodulesMG_FD_203920 | JGI IMG/M metagenome (GOLD analysis project Ga0315914, IMG submission 203920) | Medicago polymorpha root nodule microbial communities from Los Angeles, California, United States - elongated nodules | ecosystem: Host-associated > Plants > Roots > Nodule | place: USA... | reverse complement strand
CCACTACCACTACCACTACCACTACCACTACCACTACCACTACCACTACCACTACTACCACTACTACCACTACTACCACTACCACTACTACCACTACTACTACTACTACTACTACCACTACTACCACTACTACTACTACCACTACTACTACTACTACTACTACTACATGAAAATAGAGTAAGAGAAAATAAGAAGAGTTGATTTGAATCAGTCAATATTAATAACAAAAAGAGAATTCGTCAATATTATAAGAAAATGTAACAAGATTTATTTTCTAGACATCTCAAGAATTTATTAAAACAAGACGGTACATCAATATAAGTTTGGAAACTAACTCAAGATATGACTGCCTTGCTAAAAATATGATCAACCTCATTTATTTGCCTCTAAATAAATTTGACGTGACAATTTGTGTAAAATAAATTACACAATTAAATACAACATACATAATGGCACCAAATTATGTGATATATATACACACACACACATATAATGGCACCAAATTATGTGATATATATCATCGATACCTCCCACAAAATGACCAGCAACTTCACCTCTTGTTGATTCTTGGTTTAATGTTTGTGTTGGCCTAAAATCATGTCCTTGATATAAAGGGTTTTCTATTCACAAAGCTAGGAACATACTCGGAGGACTTTGTGCTTTCACCATGTCAACACCTATGATCTAGCTCTGAGTAAGGAACCTTCCTTTTTATCCTAAAGTTGTAATTATCTTCCTAGTTATGATTCTTACTAAGCTACTAGTGTTGGTCTATAAGACTTCACCTTGTGTTGTGTCGAATGGGAGATTAGGATCTTTTACAGCTTGAACCTTTGACATTAGTACTTTTTAAACAGGTTGACCTTGGTACTTAATTCTAAATGTAGTTCTTAGTGTTGTGTGTGTCTTAAAATCTCACCAATGCAATGTTTTGGAAGTCTAGAAGTTGGTCCACTCCTGCCCCACGAGGCACCCAACATGGGCCTTGAGACGAGTGGTTCTTCGAGTTTCAAGCATTTTCGTCATTGTCTTGTTCGCCAGGCATACAAGAAGATGTGTGATGCGACATGAGGAATGGTACAGAAGGCACGACAACTTGGATTGTGCGTGAGGCACCTATCCTAGGATCACGACCATATTTAAACTTCTTTTTTTTTCTTTTTCTTTTTTTCATTCATTGTGTAATCTTGAGAGACGAAAAAAGGTGAAACTTTTAGAAAAACATAAAAACTAAGGGTTAAATGCTTTTCGGTGATATTTTTGGGTTGGAAAACAAATTTGAAACACTTTAGATAATGAGATCTCATTGGAGGGAGGATTTGATCATTCTCTCTTGATTTGATCATCTTGTGGTGATTTTGGTGGTTGTTGGTGATGAGTATCACAAGTGGTGATTGTTGGTGCACGTTGAGTTGGGAGGCAAAATGTTCATTGTCTCTTTCTTGTGTGGTGGTGAGTTCGGGGGTGTGGCGATGATGATGATGAGGAGCTTGTGGGTTGTGTTGTGTTGGGGGGTTTTCTGATTTCCTTCCTTGTAGGTGTTGAGTTTGTAGCTGTTAGAAAAACACAGGTTGTTTGGTGTTTTTGTGTGGTGGTGGTGGTTTCCTTTCGATCCAGATCTATGTGGAGGAGGTGATGGTGGTGTGAGGTGGTGATGTAGGCCACGTTTTTAGTGGTGTGAGGAGATGACGGTGGGTCTTCAATGGTTGAGTTCGATCAGAACCTTCTCATCCGGTTCAACTACTCTATTATATGATGGTGTGTCGATGTCAATCAATGGTTGTTGTTGTTGTTGCAAAGGTGGATTCGTTAAGGTGACATCGACTGTTATTGCGGCGAAGGTGGTTGTTGTTGTTTCAATCGTTATAGTTACCGGTTGTTTTTCAAAGGTTGTTGGTTGTTGTGTTGGTTCTTGACGTTGTTGTTTGGTGGTTGTGTGCGAGCAACAAAATGTAGGTGGTGGAAGTTGTTTGTGTGACAGCTTGTGACGTTGTTTGAGGTTTTTTTATGTATGTTGGGTGAGAGTTTTGGTACAACTTTTGTTTTCCTTTGCATATTGCTACTTCACGACTCCTAATCTAGCATTTCTTGTGCTGGTTAGGATTCATTGTGATTTTAATAAATTTCATTTTGGCTTCTTCAAAAAAAAAAGGTAGAAATTAAGGTTTGTACTTAAAGAGTTCTTTAAGCTAATTTATTGTAACTTATGTATATCTCTTAAAAATATATAATTATTGTATTTCTTAGAGCTTTTGTCACCCTTATATGTGTGTCAATTTAAGTCTAAATGGGTAAACAATATTTATATATTTGTTTCACTACTCTCTTATCTTTGTTCTTTGGTTTGATTGTGGATTTTCAATGCGCATAGGTTGCTAGTTGTTGCCTGGACTATTTGGTCATTATTTATCATTGTTATTTACCTCACATCATTGATCTTGTTGGTTTTGACAAAAGTTCAAATTCACAACACCTAGAATTAATGAAGTTGTGTTCTACGTACGGTAAGATGTGAAGAGTGAAGTCGTTGTAAAACAAGACAACCCAAGGTGTAAAGGTTTCTAAAACTCTTTACCTCTTTTAGTTGCATCTTGTTTATGTTCTTGCACTTTATTATTTCAATAAAATTGTAGTTTTCATTAATTTTTTCTATTGTGCAATGTTCTTATATTATTTTATTATATCTACTATCATGAGCAAGTAAACTCCTTAGTCTTGGGGTTGTGGAAGAGATCCGATGATACATTTGTCCATATAATCTCAATTATATCTTTTTGTTGTGGGATTCAAAACCTTTTAATTCAATCGTATTGATCTTCATGTGTGTAGTCATAGAAATATAGTTATCTAATCTTAGATATCGATCGATGTACTGAAAGGTGGACCTTGATATCGATCGATCGATGTACACAATCTTTTTTTTTTAATAATATAGTTACACAATCTTAAATATCAATTGATGGGCTGAAATGTGAATGTTGATGTTGGACATATAAGATTGAACAAGCGATTCAAAATATGAAAATAATCTAGACTCTCTTGAGATCAGGGTCACTCCTAAGGTTTTTGTGCCTTGGACAAATCAATAATGGTGATGTCAAATGTCTTTCTTCATGTATTTTTTGTTGCAAGAGATGCATTTATAATCAAGGTTCTCTAAAACTATAATTTTCAATAGAATTAATCAAAACGAGTTAAAAAAGAAATATATCTATATAGTACTAACTACTAAGTTAAAATATTAATTTTGATGCCCTTAAAAAAAATGGTGTCTCGGGCAATCGTCCCTCCTGCCATGCTTAGGCCCCTCCAGGGCCACCCCTGCTTGAGATGATATATGATAATCGATCTTAATGAGTTTTGTCAACAATTCCGTCATAGAAATAGGATGTTTTGTTGGTTTGAGAGACATTTTTACATTTCTCAAAGGCTGCATTAGCTACATTGATTTATCTCATCTTTAAAAACTGTTTTTCATAACATGTAAGAAGAACTGGGATTGTAGTTTACAATCCTAAGACGTTTTTATATTATTATATTTTCTATCAAAAATAATTTTTCAATATCAATTTTTTAACTAATCATGATAGAAAAAGAATTGGTGCTCTACAAAGTCTTTGTAGAATCGATAATTTTACTACATGATATAATGGTGCCCTTGTGTTGTATCATATGTCTAGATTGGATGGTGTGACTTGTTGGACGTGTGTTTTTAGAGAGGCAAATCAAACATGGTCATAGTCTCCTAAATTATTTTTTGGTTGTTGATATTATTGGTACTTTTTTATTTGTGCCGTTAATATCTAATTCTATCAGTTTTTCCAGACCCTCTAGTTTTCTTGGTTGGACTTTTGTCCATGAAAGGAAAAAAAAATACAATGACTTGAAAGAGAAAAGTTTTATTGTTTTTATTTTGAGTGAAATTTGATTTTGTATGATAAAATTTGTGCATAAGAAAATATAAAAGTAAGAAGAATTTAGGAATTTTAGGTAAATGAGTTTATCTTTTTTTTTTTGTGGCCGAGGTTTGAACCCCAAACCTTGCATATATTATGCATTGTCCCTACTAACTGAGCTACGCTCATGAGGACAAATGAGTTTATCCTCTAAAAAAAAAACTAAAATAGTTTAAGAAATTACTTAGTTATAATTAAAAAATGAATGTATAAATTTGCTTTTTAAGTTGTTTAAATAACAAAATCATGTGTTATAGTATATAAATTGTTCATGTATGTAAACATAAGTTACAACAGGTGAGCTATTCAGTGAAGTTGTCGAGAGAAGATCTAAAAATACTCCAAGACTTAAATGAAAATACATTGTTTAGACTAGAATCAAAATGAGAATACACTCTTATACATGTAAAAGATACGGTTAAAATGAAGTGAAAAAATTATGGGTATGTTAAGTACTTGCTGGGCAATTATGAGTGTGAAGAAAAGTGACGTGGTAGATATCATTAACGGGTCGGATTTATCATCATTTATTCTCATTCTAATTCTAGTCTAAACAATATATTTTGAATTAAGTCTTAGACTTTGTTTGCGAGTTTTGAGAGGAGGAAAAGGAAAGGTTTAGGAGGGGAAGGGAAGGAAGGGAAGGGAGAAAGGAGAGAAAACTTTCTCCTTGTTTGGGAGTTAAAGAAACCAACAAGGAAAAGAGATGGAGGGTTTATTTGATAATTTTACTATTTTACCATTTTTTTTTCTCTTAAAATCAATACATTATGTTATACTTTGTATTTTATATTGTAAATTATAATTGAAAATTTGAATTATTATGAGGACAAAATTTTCAATTTGTATGTTTAACCCCCAATTTGGGGGAACTTTAAAACTATACAAATAAAGTCTTTCAAAACCCCCCAAAATCTTTCCCTATTTTTTTAAAACTCTCACACAAGGGTTTACCTCTCCATAAGTCTTTCTTTCTTCTCCTTTCCCCTCCAAAACCCGCCTCGCAAACAAAGCCTTAGAGTATTCTTGAAGCTCCCCATATGCAACCCCATTGAATAAATTATAATTCTTCTTGTTGTAAAAAAAAAAAAACTAGATCTCTTCTTATATGGATGTGGTTCAATTCGGACATAGTTGGAATCACTTTTTCTTATAAAATCAAGTGAAGTCACAAGGTCCCGTAGGTTTGCTCGTTAATATTGTCGAGTAATAATAGTGAGTATTACTAAATCAACTTAATAATATTCACTATTTGTTATAGAGTTTAATTTACATACATCGCTAATCATTAAAGTTGTATTTTATACGACGTTTGGATGCATTTTTGTGAGTCTAAATAATACAATTCACTTGAAAATATCATAAACAATCTGAGATTAGCATACAAAGTATATATGTGTTTTTTGGTTACAACTAATTACGCAAAATTCCTCTTTCAACTAGACACGTACAAAATCTTATGAAAAAGGCAAACGAATCACTTCATAATCCGTAAAATCTGAAGGGAAAAAAAAAAAAAAAAAAAGGAAAAAACCTAGGTACAATTCCTTAAGTGTTTTCGTATGGTTCTTAACTAAATTCACCATTATTTTTTTAAATCCATAAATCTTCTCAAAGTTTGTTATCTCTACAAAAGTTGTATTTTTAGTTAAGAACCATACGAAAAGCACCTAAGGAATTGTACCTAAGTTTTGTCAAAAAAAATTGGTAGTCCGTAAAATCTGAATGTTTAAAAAAAATAAAAATAGGCAACATTAACATATTATAATGATAATTTGAATACTCATTGTTTTATGTTTTCTGTAACATAAAAAACCTTAAGGATGCTTGGTAACAAATCAACTCTAAACTCGTAACTAATAAGTACGGACCTTTATTAAAGATTGTAGGTCCATTTATTTTTGTCCTTGATGTTCTTCAAAAATCAAAAAAATTAGTTCACTGATTAAACAAATTTCTTCAGTGGTTTACCCATTTATTTATTTTTGACTTTATATCAATCCGTTATATTAAGAAATTTACAATATTGTGAATCACAGTTGAAAAGGGGTGATCCATGTTAACTTGTAAAACTCTATTTGAATATTGGATACTTTATATTTTTCCACCAACCAAACTCCGAGCTGTCTCTGCCTATATTATGTGGGGAAGATATTGGGGCAACCAAACACCAACATTGCACAGTCAATATTCAGCTCACCAGAAAAGTTTCCTATCTAAACATTCTTATGTTCTTTCTTTGATTTTCTTAAATAAAATTGAACTAGCTAAACCCTTTACAAATACTACACTTCAATAGAAAATATAAAAGTAGATGAAGTCAAATATCTTACACAAAATGTCAAGGTCCATTAATTAATTACATATTACGTAGTCTAAATTTGGTTTCTTAGCTTATAACTAGCTCACAGTTTGGTATGTTAGCTCATCTTCCCTCTCTTGATTTATGTATACTTCACATAACGTAGGCAGTACATGCCTCTCTTCTCTCACTTTGCATGAAACAAACACAACAATGGAATCATCATTCAATCCCATCTCATGCAACAGAAAACCACTTTATAGGTTAGAAACCAAAAATGTATCATACAAATTGTGCAGCCAACTTGATGAACTTAGAACTCTTTGTTTCGGTTCGAATCCTAGGAGAGGTTCAAAGTTCATTTTGAAGGATGTAAATTGCGAGGCAAGGCCAGGGGAGGTTACCGCTATTGCTGGTCCTAGTGGAGCTGGAAAAACAACACTGCTTGAAATTCTTGCTGGGAGAATACCCTCTTGCAAAGTTTCTGGACAAGTACTTGTCAATCAGAAGCCAATGGATGTGAACAGATTCAGAAGAGACTCGGGGCACGTAACACAAGAAGATGCATTGTTTCCATCGCTTACGGTTAGAGAGACGCTCATGTATAGTGCTTTGTTGAGGCTTCCCGGGGGGCGAAAAGTGGCTGCTATGAGAGTTGCAGAGTTGATGAAGGAGCTCGGGTTGGATTCTATTGCAGATTCAAGAATTGGCAATGGATCAGACCATGGTATATCAGGCGGGGAAAGGCGTAGAGTTTCCATTGGTGTTGACTTGGTTCATGACCCTGCAATTATTTTAATTGATGAACCAACTTCAGGTTTGGATTCAGCATCAGCTCTTAATGTAATCTCATTGCTTAGACTAATGGCATTTAATCAAGGTAAGACAGTTGTTTTAACTATCCACCAACCCGGTTTCCGAATATTAGAGCAACTTGACAGCCTCATTTTGCTATCTGATGGATTTGTCATGCATAATGGTTCATTGAATCTTCTTGAGGCAAGGCTCGCTTTATCCGGCCATCGCATCCCCAACCATGTCAATGTCCTAGAATTTGCTCTTGATGTCATGCAAAGCTTGGTTATACATACTTCAGAACCTGGGAACAATCAATTTCTTCTCAATGATGACAAAGAGCACCAAGATCACAAGATGATGATGCAGTGCTCTATGATTGTCAAAGAAAAGGCAATACTGTACTCAAATTCTTCAATAGAGGAGATTTTAATCCTAGGACAAAGATTTTGCAACAACATATTCAGAACCAAGCAACTCTTTTTTACAAGGGTCATACAAGCCTTAGTAGCTGGATTTATATTGGGGACTATATTCTTGAATGTTGGGAACAAACAAAGTAAGGTAGCGCTGCAAACGCGAAGCGGCTTCTTTGCTTTCAGCCTTACCTTTCTGTTATCATCAACAACAGAAGGGCTGCCTATTTTCTTGGAGGAGAGAAGAACTTTTATGAGAGAGACCGCAAGAGGAGCTTATAGAGTTTCTTCCTATGTTTTAGCAAATACATTTGTGTTTCTTCCTTTTCTTCTAATGGTTGGTCTTCTGTATACTACTCCAGTTTATTGGCTGGTAGGATTAAGGAAAGACATCGACAGTTTCCTTTACTTCTCTTTAGTGGTTTGGTTGGTCCTATTAATGTCAAATTCTCTTGTGGCTTGTTTCAGCGCCCTAGTTCCAAATTTCATCCTCGGAAGCTCGGTAATTGCTGGTCTAATGGGGTCTTTCTTTCTATTCTCAGGGTATTTCATATCAAAGGAGAAAATACCTAGTTACTGGATTTTTATGCACTATATAAGCCTATTCAAGTATCCATTTGAGTGCCTTATGATAAATGAGTATGGAGGTGAGCAAGGGAAAACAAGATGCATAGAAGTTAATAACGGGGAATGCATTTTATATGGATTTGAGTTCTTAAGACAACAAGGTCTCAAAGAGTCACACAAATGGACAAATTTGGCTGTAATGTTAAGCTTTATAATAGGGTATAGAGTGCTTAACTTTATAATTCTTTGGTCTAGATGTTATAAAAGCAGAAAATAAATCAGGTTTACGTACAACAGTATCAAATACTTTACAGTCTTTCTACTTATTTTTGTTTATTTTTTCATCTTTGATGATGCACAATTCATGCTTACATGCAGAGAAAATAATATTGTTATTGATTCGTACAAAAAAGATATCGATATTGTTCTTATCTTTCCTCCTATTTGTAACTGCCATGGTCTCCTTTAACATGGCTTCATCCTATACAAGTACTAACATCTAATGCTTTCTGCGCCTTTTATTCCAAGAAAATTGTGTGAAGTGTAAATATCTATGATATATATCTAGTTTAGTATTAACTCGAGAACAATGATGGGAGAAACTGGAAAAGGATTACTCAATGATAAGAACCTTTCCCTCTTACATCATAGAAACCAGTTCACTTACCAACAAATCACAGATGCACTGTGAAAATTGACCGGTCTAAGAGCAGCCCAGTTCTTACAGCAGGCTCCTAGAGGCGACAGTTTCCTCATTTATGTTTTTCTGTGATTATCACTTTTTCAATCATCTACGTGCCCCAATTCTGCATAATCAATCTATATTGTCTTCAATTTGTAGCATTCCTAATTGTCTGCAATGGCACCGAGATAACATAAATAGATGACAGAATATTTAACAATAATTTGGTAATGAATATTACCTGAGTAATATTGGGATTTAAAACAATTAAATTAGTGGTAAAAGAAAATACAAATTGAAGTTTGAAGATGATGGACAACTTTCTATTGTTCTAACTAAGTAGATGGGAACTCAATAACAAACCAGGATACGAGAAACCAAAAAATACCTGAATCAATGACGTACGAGAATTCGAAATTTGTACAGATTTTGACGTTTCTTAAATTTTCACTTTTCAAAAAGGATTGATGTGATCAGGATATTTGTAGAGACAAAAGATAGATTATTCCCATTTTATATGTCAACAAATATAAAAATAAATAAATAACAGTGAATTCTCCCTGCTATTGTTTAAATATGTCCTAAAGTTAAAATTGGAGAAACACGGTGTAGTTTTGGCCTTTATTACCTTTAAACAGAATCAATCAACAATTATGTCTGGGATGTGGGCAATGTTTGGCCAATCTTCTCCAACTTTAATTTGACATCTCTTACGTAGAAGGTGACAATGCATAATACGAAGAGTCCGCAAATTTGTAAGGCAACGCAAACCTTCAGGCAGAGACTCTAAATCATCACAATGAAGAATCTTAATATGCCTAAGTGATTGGATGTCAAGAATTTGCTCCGGAAAGGCCTCCAAGTTATCACAAAATTCTACTGATATTTTCTGCAGAGATCTGAGGCCATGAGGGACTTGGCATTCGGAGTTAGCGTTACCCTCGTCTTTCCATAGATCAAGCTTGTCAACTTGACAAATTCTCAGTTCCTGAAGTTCAGCAGAAAGGTGTTGCAAGTGTCGTATCATAGGTTCAATAACAAGAAATCCCGAAAGAGAGAGACGCTCAAGAGATTTGAGATTTTTCATCCACTGCTCTGGCATTGCTTCTAGGTCTATTTCTGTGAGATACAAGTGCTTGAGGCCAAGAAGAGGGTTGAAGGAGGAAGACTGAAGCTGAACCGAACATGTTTCAATCATTGGCTTCACATTACAAGAAATTAACTTCAACTCTGTGAGGTAAGGATATGTAGGCATGCAAGTCAGTTTCGGACAATCCCAAATTTCCAAATATGAAAGGCAAGGAAAAGGGGGGAGTGAAGAATGGTTTTCAACATTATTTCCCGACCTTTTCCATCCTTCCAGGTTTTTGCAGCCAAAGAGGATGAGTTTCTCTAAAGACGGGAAGAACACATGAGAGATATCATCATAATGAATGTACTTTAGTTCATCCATTTCACTAATGTGAATCCTCTTTAGCCATGGAAGTCCTTCCAATGGTTGGAGATGTTGACAATTGGAAAGACGGTAGAGGTTGATTTGAACAATATTAGTCAGGGAAGGAAGCCAACTTGAAAAGCTCGCTCCTGGATACCCACTCACTAGCAATTTTCTCAAATTCTGATTAGGACAAAGATTATCCAATAACTGCAAGCTGATCTCACTGTTTTTTCCTTCTTCTATCCAATCATATCGGCTTTTCCCCCAATTCAGCTCCAGGACTTGGATGTACTTCTTTATTTTCAGATTTACTTCTCGTGACTCCAATGCCACATCTTTTACTGAGCCCAGATTACTGATTCTCAAATGACCCTTTAGGCTATTTAGCTCCTTCAATTCATTTAATTTGCCACAGTTCCTCGTCTCATCTTCCCCCACTACAAAACTTGATAAGGACTGCAATGAAGTCAATTGTCCTAATCCAAGAGGCATCTTGTCTGCAAAGGCTTTACAACCTTCAATTTCAAGGTGTCTCAGATTAATTAACTTCGTGATAACTTCAGTACAAAATACAAGTTGCCGGCAACCACTCAATTTCAAAGATTGCAAACTAACAAGATTGCCAATTGACTTGGGCAAACTAATTAGTTCTTTGCAATTAGACAAGTCAAGATACCTTAAATGCCGGCATTTATCAATCGATTGTGGCAGCTCAGTTATCAGAGAGTGTGACAAATCAAAAGCTCGCAGATATTTCAAGTTCTTGGTGATAGATAATTTGGCATCCGAAACACTTCCTGCTTTGGTTTTGGCCCAAAGAACGGTACGCGGTTTACTTGCATCTAAAAGATCCAATGAACAAGTGGTACAAGATAAAAATGAGACGTGGATGGGTCTTCCAATAAATCTTTTCCCCTCGGCATGCAAGCAGCAATCATTTCCAGCTACCGACTTTGCAAGATCATGCATCAAATCATGCATTTTGAAGGAAATTATATCATTGTGTTTGCTCAATGATGCATCTTGAAAGAATGACCTCAACAACAAAATCCTTACATATTGACTTCCCACATCTTCCATGGATTGTGTTTCAATTGTACTTTCAAGGTAGCCTTGAGCCATCCATAATTGAATCAATTCATTCTTCTGAATTTCCCAATTTGCAGGGTATAAACAACAATAGGCAAAGCATTGTCTTAACCCCAACGGCAAGTTTTGATAACTCAATTTCAGCACCGGCATAATACTTTGTCTTTCTTCACACAACCTCCAAACATCACCGTTCAAAACATTCAACCATTGATCTTCTTTTTCATTTATAGTTTGTAAGAAACCACCCACTGTTCTGATCGCGAGAGGAACTCCGCCGCACTTTTCTGCAATTTTCTCACCAATGGATTCAAGATTTGGGTTTATCCCATTGGCAACTTCACCAAATGTCAACTTTAGCAAATCCCATGATTTCTCTTTGTTCAAACCTTTCAAAACATACGGCATGTTCACACCCATAATTTGTGAGACCAATCTACTACGAGTGGTCACTAATACCTTACTACCGTGACCTCCACACATCAAATAAGTTCTCAACTCATCCCACTTTAACTGATCCTCATTCCACAAATCATCAAGCACAAGCAAATACCTTCTCCCGTTCAACTCTTCCCGAACCCTCCTTTGTAAAATATCCAATTCCAAATCACCAACTTCACCATTCTTCAACGATTTCAACATTTTACTCAAAATCGACTTCACATCAAACTCTTGAGAAACACAAACCCATATCCGTTTCTCGAAAATCTTCTCCACTTCATCATCATTATAAACCAATTGAGCAAGCGCCGTCTTTCCCAAACCTCCCATACCAACAACAGCAATAAAAGAAACACTATCCTTACTCCCTTTCCCTTTCAACAACTCAATAATCTCTTTTTTGTTTCCTTCCCTACCAATTATCCCCGATTCCAAAACAAAAGAACTAGTTTCTCTCCAAGAACAAAAACCCTCATTTTCTTTCAAAATCACTACCATACTAGGATTCAGTTTCAACTTCAACATATCTTCTGCAACACTATCAAATTTCTTTCTAACATTATCAATTTCACGAACTAATTTAACGCGAAAAGCAAGTGGATTTTTCTCCAATGAAAACAAGTTTTGTACCTTATTCAACACGTTTCCATGATTATCACTGGCTTTAAGCATTGAATCTCGAATTGTTAAGTGATCAAGGAAATCATCAGCATCATGAAGAACTTGTTTGAACCTTGTGATCCAATGATGAACAGTGGGATCATTGTGTTGTTTGTGTTCAGCATCTGAAAGCATGATTTTGATTGATTCTAGGGTTTTGTTGAGATTTTGGAGTTCGTTTTTGACACCGTAAATTCGTGCAAATTCGTGGAAGGTTGATGAAGTTAATTTGTTTATGATGCTTACGATAATACTGTATGGGATTTGTTCAGCCATCGCTTGAGTCGAATGGAAAGTTCAAGAAAACAAGTGAGTTAGAAAAGAAAAATGAAACTAGAGAAGGATACCACTTTCGAGTTTGGACAAACTAAGTTTCATAGATACAACATGAATGGAAATAGGATCATAAATTTCAATGCTTTAGTCAACTTTGGTGAGTCACGAAAAGGAGGTCAATTTCGTCTAGTAAATTTTGTAGTATAATACTCCCTCCTATTCTTGTTATAAAAATGGACAACAAAAATTAATACATTTAATCTTGTACTAACAAGTAAATCAACTTTTTCTTGTCAACAAAAATTAATATGTTAGGAAACGGGTTATCTTCCTTGGAAAACTCTCATGTTTTTTCTTATATTTTAGCAGTGCACTAGCAGTCCTTCCAGCATAAGATGTACCGAAAAGACAACTAGAAAAAAACACGCAGTTCAGTCATAAGTACAACAAGATGTCAGCCAATGCCTAAACGCGACAAAGGGCTCGACCACCACAATTGGTCACCAAAAATAAATATGGCCTTATTAGCTTTCAGCCACCACAAAGAATAATACTTTACTTTGTCGAGTAATTGAATCATGGAACTTTCTTTCATATTAAATAATCTATTATTTCTTTCGTTCCATAAAACCCAAACAGTCAACAACCAAATGAGTTGCAGAAAAGCCCTTTGCGCCTTCAAGCCACCCGTGGAATGAATAAACTGAACAAAATGACTTGAGATATCACAATGATCAATGTCATCAAACCCAATCCAGTGCCGCAACATGGGCCACAACAACCCAAAACAAGGGCACAACAGAAACAAATGACTAGCATCCTCCACAGAACCGCAACCTGACACACACTGACACGCATCTGCATCAAGGACGCCACGCATCGCCAAATTTGATTTAGTAGTAAGACGATCCCGAAGCAACTCTCATGTTTTTTCTATGGAGCAATTCACCTTAAATGTTAATTTAATTATTAAAGTATCTTATTTTTTAGTATTTTATAGCTGAGATTTCACTCCTCTTTATTATTATTATTTGGAGGAATCCAATCTTTTCTAAAAAAACGGAGGGAGTATATCCACCAACTATATGTTTGCAACAACTAAAAAAAAAAAACTATTTCTTCTGTTTTCAACTATACATAAAGATTGTTTTAAAAAAATTGATTGAATAAATAATGTATGTTGTCTAAGGATAACAATGGGTATTTTTTTGGTAAGGTACTATAGTGTTCATCCACATACCCGTGTTTATAAATAATTTCTCGTACCCGAGTCCATGCCTCTGTGGGAATCAAGTTTGGTGTTCGGCCACGTACCTTTTGGGCACCTAAGCGCTCGTACCCACGCTCATTATCCACACTTTAACAACAAAAGGACAATAAATATCAAAAAAATATCACACCTTAATTAAAATATGATCTAAAATCTTTTAAATCAACTTATAAAATCATTACACATCATAATATTTAGTCAAATAAAAAGGTTCTATAATATAAAAAAAAAAAAAAAAAAAAAACTAGTACATATTACATTAAATATCAAAGATTAGGATTAGTTAACTAATTTTAGCATTACATATAATTATAGTATATATAATCTACGGGCGTGGGGCGGTCTGGACACTAAAGTGCCCGCACCCGCGCCCATACCCGTTAAAATTTGGAGGTAATTACTCAAGTCCAAACCAAACAATACGGGTATTTACTCGTTCATCGTGTTTTTTTTTTAGTGTCTCTTGAACTTGGGTCCAATTGTCATCTCTACATGTTTATACTATAAATTGTGTGTATCTATGTATCAATTATTGAATAAAACTTAAAAAATTAATTTTATTTATATTTGAGATCACAAGGAGTGTATGTTTTCAAGGTTGGTTAGTGGTGATATGGACCACCTTAATAAGTGGTCAACCATGGACCGATATTTAAAAATTATCAGAAAATTTTAAAACAGTTGACAATACTCCTCAAGAAAAATAGCTCAGGACCCTCTCCTCTTTTGTATCGATAAGGTGGCAACCTAAGTGGTGTCGATTCAATAGAGATATATATTTGTTTTTCGTTATTTTGATTGAATCAATATTCCTTATTTTTAGGTGTTATGGAATCAGTATCTTTAAGTCACCATCGTCGTTGGTGTTTTAAACATTTTTCAAGTATTGGTTCATGGTGGATGTAGCCCATTTTTAAATTTGCTATGTTTGCAATACCAGTCAGAATGAGCCATTGCGGTTTTACAAAAGTTATACTTCAGATTTTCAACAACATTACAATGCAACTGTAATTTCGACAAACCGATGAGCAAATGCGAAACAAAATTCATACTTCCTCCTATTCTTTTAAGAAAATTGTTGTTCACACATTTGAGAAAGCTGATAAACACGAGTAAAATACGGAAATACCCCTCGGCACTTAAACATCATCAGTTAACTGCCGATGCGTTTCTGCTGCAAATCTGGCAAAAGCTCTCTCATCCATTATTACTCTCATTTTACCAAAAAAATTACAAATCTCTCTAAAAAAAACCCAACCAAATTTATTCAACAAAATCACAAGTAATCATAAAGCTATTAACTTACATTTTAGTTGTTATAAATGTTTTTTTTTTTAGGTTTTAGTAGATTTAAATTAGTTTAGTTTTTTAGTAGATTTACATGTTATAATTCATTTTTAGATTAGATGTTAGTTGATTAATGTAGTTAAAATGTTTGCATGATGTTTATGTTATAATTTAGAATTTTAGGGTTATTCTTTATTTTGGTGTTTTATATTTATTTTTTTATTTTAGTTTTTAAGTAGATTTACATGTAAGAGTATATGATGTATTATAAGAGTAGATATAAGTTGAATAATTTTGTTATATTTACATTATTTTTATGTTGTTTTTAGGTAAAACATCTTAGGGTTATTTTTATTATTTTTAGGGTTTATGTATAATTTACACTCCAAGTGTTTGATGAAATGTTTGAATGAGTTTTTCATTGATTGTTTTCAATTTCTTACTGTGTAGATTTGAAACAATGGTCGGGTGGATCGACGTTCATGCACAATTCAACAGTGGAGAACCTCAGAGGTTGAAGGTTCGGTGCCTTGGTGTAACGTTAAGAGGTCTCAAGTATCAACTAAATGAATTCAACCAAGGAGTCAAGTCCAGAGACACAAGGAGGGTGGAATATGTTCGGTATAAACGTTCAACACTCGACGAGGGGAGAATATCATTCACTTGGGTGGAATTAACGAACGACAAAAACGTAAAGAACATGTTTTGGGAGCACAACATGTTTCAGTGGATAGATATGCGGGTAACATTGCTGAGGTCAACTGAAGATATTATCAAGAGTCTGATTCCACCAGAAGATCGTGATTAGGTAGGGAAATGCACCTACCAACTACAACAATTGTCTTTCTCTGAATGGGGTAATTCAAACTTGTTAAACGGCAAGACTCAAACAGTCGTCTGACATTTCTATTGTTCCTTTCAAAAGATTAAATTCTTGTTAGGCTTGTTTAAATGAAGGTATTGAAGTGTCAAGGAATGGACATCATTCTTTTGACACTTGAATACCGTCATTTAAACCAATCCTAACAAGAATTTAATCTTTTGAATGGAACAATAGAAATGTCGGACGGATGTTGGAGTCCTACTGTTTAGCAAGTTTGAATTTACCTCATTCAGAGGTAAGATAATTGTTGTAGTTGGAAGGTATATTTCCGAATGTATTGTAATGTAATGAATTTACCACTTTTCGAATTTATTTATTCATTACGCAACTTTTATTCGAATTCACGTTGAACTTAATTAGTGTTTATTCGAATACGCAATTTTTAATCGAAATTATTCAATGCGCGATTTTAATCGAAATACGCGACTTTAATCGAAATTATTCAAAACGCGATTTTATTGAAAGTACCATAATGTCAAGCAAAATGCGTGCGACACAAAAAAAACATAAAAAAAAATCCAAAACAATTAGGCATTAGAAGCCATTACATTCATTCTTCCTCGTCACACAAGTCAATTGGGTTGCCCGCTACGGTCCCTAGGGCACCTTATTTTGGTTGAGGACCAAAATAGCATGTCCTCCCGCTCCTCCTCAACCTCGACTGATTGTACACCGGCAACTTCGAACCCTTTTTTTTTTCGAAACCATCACAAACAATTATGTGCCATGTCATAGGCGATTTTTCTTTCTTCTTGTCATCACCCTGAACGTTACCCTGGTTCTGATTCTGAGACATATCTACATTGAAAAAAATTGGCGATCAAAACCTAAACTAAACAACAATGCCATAAAATCAAAACCTAATCAAAAACCTAAACTATCATTAAAACCTACACATAAACCTATACAATTCTAACAATTCTACAATAATTCATCAAAACCTAAACCTAACAATTCAATAAAAACTTCTATAACAATTCATAACAACCTAAACCTAAACCTAAACAATTCTAACCTAAACTATCCTAAAATCATAAAACCTAAACCTAACAATTCTACAACAAATCGTCAAAACAATAAAACCTAAACATAAATCTAACATATCATAAAATCATCAAATCAATAAAACCTATATGATCGAAATTTAACAAAAAAAACAAACAATTCAACCACAAAACAGCAATGCAATAGTATTCAAAAAAACTTACTTGTTTTTGTGATTGAAATTGGCTTGGAATGACTTGAAATGGCTGAAAATCGCACCTAGGAGAACCAAAAACGTAACAATGGAGTTTTGGAAACTCTTATGTCTGTTCTGTTCTTATAACAGAACATCGGCAATTAACTGCCAAGGTTTTCCTCGATAGTTAACTGCAGTCAATTCCAATAAAATTCGGCAGTTAACTGTCGGGGGGCATTTGAGTAATTTACTCGTGTTTTTCAGCCTTCTCAAATGTGTGAACAACAATTTTCTTCTTTTAATAACAAGAGGTTAACTGCAGCCATTGTATGTAAGACTTCATATATTCCATGTTGCATCAACTAATAAGTGCTGAATTGTTAGGTCTTATATTTGCAATGACCTATATTTGCAGGAACGAAGTACTTATTTAAAGAATATTTCACTATTTGCTTTGTGAGTTTTGAAAAACAAAAGGAAAAAACTATTTTTCTTATTATAATCATTAAATACTCTCTCCCTTATTATAAGTCTCTTTCACTAATTTCACTTGTTAAGAAAAGTTAATAGTGTATTGTTTTTAAGGAAAGAAAAGTTAATAGTGTAGTTAATATATCTAATTTGTATGTAAATTTTACTATTAAATTGTGCATTGTTTGTATGTGTGTTTAATTTGATTTTTCTATTTCAGCGCTAATTAGAGGTACGTTTAAGACTTTTTCAAAGTTTGAAAGGGACTTATAATCATGGACGGGAGTAGTTAAAATCAGAAGAAATAGTTTTTTTTTTTTTTTTTAGCTGTTGAAAACATATAGTTAGTGGAGTAAAATCCTATCGGCTGAAAACAAATTAAAAATAAGCCAAAATTTACCTTACTCGTGGCTAAATTCTAGAGGAGCTCTCTCGTTTTTTACAACTCATTCAAGTACAGTACTTGGTTATTCATACACAAATGTCTGATACATAGCACAAACTGTTGCTCCGTAAAATACATTATGGACTTGCGAACACTGTTGCATTTGCAATTTCTAGAGCTAACTTGCGTCCAAACAGCTTCTCCACAATAACTAATGCAAACTCAATGGAGGTCCCTGGGCCTCTGCTGGTAATAAGGTTACCATCAACGACAACCCTGTTTTCTACTTCACTCTGATCTGATAACTTGCTGCACAGGGCAGGAAAAGCTGTGGCCTTTTTACCCTGTATCGGAGAAAATATAACAGTGTCTCAAATCAACACAAAAACGCAAAATGAAGTAATATACAATGATGCATTTTAGAGCAACATAAAAGAGTCCAAAGAGGATTTAGTGCTTGAAACAAGGGCCATGCTAACAAGTTAACAAGTGCTGTTAAGGAAACCAAAAGTAGTAGCTTTGCATTGGAAACAACAATTTTTAAACTTTTTCAAAGTATAATTCATCACTTTTCATCATTTTCCTTTCTCAATCAATGCCCTAAGGGCACTCTTTAGCATTTCCCATAAAATAATTAGCCTCATAGGAAGTGTTTGCAGTAAAAATGAACTTGAACACTACTGCACAACTTGACAAACATGTTTTTCTGAATTTTGTTGAATGGCAGACCATGTAGGCTAGTTGATAAAGAAACAAAATCACATGGGTTTTAACATAGTTATGCAAAGAAATGGGTATATATGATTGCCATTTTACTGAAAGTTTGCTTTATACTGATGATAGATTGATCCAGAAAACAGATACCTTCAGCAAGCCATGGGGCTCCAAAACTAAAGCTGGGGATGCACAAATTGCTCCATAATATCTGTTTGATTCTCTTTGCTTTTTCAACAAATTCACCAAGGTTTCCGAGTTTGCAAAAGCTTGGGCACCACCAAGTCCACCCTGTAGAAATTTGAAATATTTTACACCAACTAACTAAATATTATCACTGATAAATAAAATAACTACAAAGAAAGTAAAAAGTCCCCTTACTGGCAACACAATCAGGTCATATGATGTTTTAGCTGCTTCATCAAGGAGCACGTCTGCCTCCAGTTTAACTTTACGCGATGCCTCAATCTCTAGTTTGTCCTCAACAGAAGCAACCACGACATTTGCCTTTGCTCGTCGCAGAATATCGATGATAATCACAGCTTCCATTTCTTCCGTGCCATTTGCAATTGGTACAAGAATCTGAAAATAGTTGTGATTATCAAAGAAATTTAAACTATCATTCACACAAGTCAATAAATCATATTATTCTGCCTCCTTTCTCAAATGTTATTGTAAATAAAGAAAATTTACTGAGTTATAGTTCAGGCCCAAACCCCACCTTGGGTGGATTGTCAAATGTCCATTGCACTGGGTTTAGCTCCAAAAACGTATATTCATCGGCATGATTAGAACGCATAACCTGAATATTGAATTACAACAAGAGAATCCAATGAGAAATGGAGAGTCATAAGTATCATAAAGGGAATCTGATATTGTCAATCATAAAAATATCTTCACATAACTTATGTCAAAAATGCCACATCAGAAAGCTCAATACATGAACATGCACCAGTTTGCATATGCATTACCAATAAGCTTCAATCACTCAATTGTAAGAAGTATAAATTAAAATAAATTCTCTTTTTTTTCATTTGGTTCCAAAACAAAGGAAGAGAGCGGAGGGTTACACAATTAGTAAGGGTGTAAAGCAGAGATGGGCACCCAGTAACTCCGTAAAAACAACTAATAACTCAATTATTAGACATCAACTTTGAAGCATGAACACGTATTGCAAGAAACTTGAAGCTTTTTGAGCAGTGCCGATCACCCTAGTTCCCCTTCCCCGTTTTCTATGAGTACAAAAGTTCATGTTGAAATTGGTAGGACAAAGCAAAAAAACATCTAGCTTCATTAATGTATAAAGTTGATGTAACATAATGCCAGATTGCCAGTTGGATTAAGATTATTAATGAATAAATATATTTTTCCTCAAAAGTTCTCTAACTAAGCTGTCAACCAAAAATGATTATTTCTCCAAAACAAGCTAATTAAAACACCCATATAATCCACATTTCATAGCCCCTAAAAAAAAAGCAAAGTTTTCAAGAATGAATTTCTTACTCCTTACCAGTGGACCTGCAACTTCGTCAGCTTTTTCCTTTCCCAATAATTGCTCAACTAAAGCAACGCCAAACTCCATGGTGGTACCAGGTGCACGACTGGTCACAACTCTACCATCCAGCTGCACCCTTGACTCAACAGATGTGGTGTAAGACGCCAATTTTTCCATGAATGAAGGATGACCAGTTGCCTGCCCAACAACCATAGATTCACACAACCATCACCACCAGCTACACAAAAGTACATTGCAAAACGAGAATGAACACAAGAAGCTAACTATACCTTCAATCTTTTCAGCAAACCCCATGGCCCAAGTACCACTGCAGGAGCAGCACACACCGCAGCATAAAGCTTTCCATCCTCAACATGCTTCTTTACCAACCCTTCCAACACTGCAGAGTCTCTAAGATTGTCCACACCCGGAACCCCTCCCTACACACAATTTCCCCCAAAAATCCAACAAACAAAAAACTGTGAATTTATGATGCATCAACATTGAATACGACACTAACACATAGACACCGGTAATAAGTTAAGAAAATATAAATGATAAAATGTAGTTGCATGTGCCAATGTCATTTGAACACCAGACACATTTTCTACCAAAAGTGTCTTCTGTCATACATACTTGTGAATTCTATCTAGTACAACAACAACAGCCAAGTCTTATCCCACTAAGCGGGATTGGCTACATGGATCAAATGAAACCATAATGTTCTATCATATATCTTATTTCTATCCAACAAATACAGCGCAACATCATCATCTCTGCTACACTTTATTTATTTTTGTGTTGGTTCTTTATGGTGAAGCCTATCTAATAATTATTTTTTTTATAAAACGATCTGAGAACTAAGATAAGAACAGTACATAGTGAAAAATGTAAATGAAATAAAAAAAATTGGAAACATGTTTTCTCAATGTAGTGAGTGAAACAGTGACTTATTGTTTTTAGAATTTAATTAGTATGCACTATCAGTGTATAATTATTTTACACATGCATCCACTCAATGTTGCCATGTCAATTAATTAATGAACATGAAATGAAATGAGTTATCAAGGATAAGTGGTGATAACAAACCAATCAATTAAAACGGGATTCTGAATTGGCAAACTTGGCTAATTTGACAATTAACATAATAAACGCGATTAAAAGCAGAATTGCTAAACGATGGAGAGAGAGAGAGAGAGGTATATATACAGGGAGAGCGACGAGGTCGAAAGCGGTGTTAACAACATCGGAAACAGAAGCATCAGCGATGATCTTAACACCGTGTAGAGCTTGAACATCGAGACGGTTAGCGGCGGAGGCGACGGTGACGTCAGCTCCGGATCGACGGAGAACGTCGATGGCGATGACTGCTTCCATAGGCTCAGTGCCGTCGGCGATCGGAACGAGGACTTTACGAGAATTTGAAGCCATTGCAGTGACGGTTAAAGAAGAAGAGCGTGAAGGAGAGAAGAAAAAACGGTTATTGTTGAGTTTGAGTTTTGGAGTGAAGTTTGTAGAAGGAAGTGGAAGTGTGTGAGGGAAGAATCTTATGTGAGACAATGCCATTTGTGCTTTTTTTATTTTTGTTGATGAAATCCTCCACACTGTGTTGGAAATGTGTCCGTAAGTTGTGCATGTGTGTCTCACGTGACTGCACCACCACCACGTCTCACTCTCATGCATTAAGACAGATTTGTAAGATAAATATTTTTTAAGAGTGCCAAAAATAATATCTTTTTAATTATTCATTAGTTTATCGAATGATATATAGAGTCTCGTCATTTTATATAAGATTTATTTTTAAGTTGTAGGATCCACATTAATTTCACGCAATAAGATTCATTTTATAGAATAAATGTTAAAGATGGTGTTTCTTCTTGCACTCTTGGATGTATTTTGTTTGTGATGTTAATCCTCCATATTTAAGAAGAAAGGGAACTTGGTGATTTGGAGTTTGGCTTGTCCTCTCAAACAACTCATATTAAAAAGAGTTTATTACCACTTGATTTCAATCACTTCGTTTCATAAATATAAATTTTTTTGTAATAACTCAGTAAAATTTAATAAATAATATTTGAAGTTAGAATCCTAAAAGAAGTTAAATTTAGTTTCTTTGCATGAAAAATTAAATGAATAAATCATCTTAAATTATACTCCATCTGATCACTATTATAAGCAAAATTAATATATAGATTCATTTAATAACTAATGTATTTGGTTTATAATATGAATCATATACATTAAGTATTCAATGAACGTAAAAGTGAAATTTTGTTTATAATAGCGATCAGATGGAGTACAAATCTAAAAAAATGTTAATTTGTGTTCTTGAAACACATGTTATGAAATCAAATATAAAAATATAATTTTCAAAGTTGTGTATTTAATATCTGAAAAGTTTAAAAAATTATATTCAAAAATTATCCACCTTCTCCCAATGGAAATGGAAATTGTATAATAGGTGTCTTCAATAAGACTTGATGACAACTTTGGTAATTACATCCTTATACTAAGACCAAGTGCAATGGAGGTGTTGAATGTGGCTTTCAACACATGGGGACGTTGCAGTGGTGTGTTGAGAATTGTTGAAGGATGATGTGGAGGAAAGAGATGTTGAATGCATTCAACATGTTGAACCTTGGAACCTGAGGGACAGCTGACGTGTTTCGGTTGGCTAAAACAGGAGTGTGTGCCACACTCGCCGACAGGGGAGCGTGGAGCGGCAGGAGCATGAGAGAAAAGATGCAGATTGGATAAGTGGTGACACTTGGCAGTTCGAGATTGGTTGTCTGAATTTTTATCATAATAATTTGAACTCAATTATTTGATTGCAAATAAAAAAAAATTAAAATTTTTTTTACCAAAATTCATGATTTTTTTTGTCTATAAACAGAGACTTGGTTCATTTGATTTGGACACAGAAAAAAAAACCAAGTTTTTTTGTCTATAAATCATTTAAATAAATTTTGTTTTTACAAAAAACAAAAATTGTTAAGTGTTTTTTAATTTAATTATAATCGATAATTGTAATTTTATGTAATTATAAAAACAAAAATATAAAATTAAATAAGAATAAAAAATAAAAGGTGGTGGGGTAGAGTGTTGAATGAAAAGAAAATTGTTGTTCAAACATTCGAGAAGGCTAAAAAACACGAGTAATATACTTAAAGGCCCATCGACAGTTAACTGCCGAATTTGTTTGGAACCGGCTGTAGTTAACTATAGAGGAAAACCTCGGCAGTTAACTGCAACTGCCGT